>Ga0315330_10001266_pt1 | contig 16888 bp, 17 predicted proteins | sample M140m34915metaG_FD_203453 | JGI IMG/M metagenome (GOLD analysis project Ga0315330, IMG submission 203453) | Ammonia-oxidizing marine archaeal communities from Monterey Bay, California, United States - M1 40m 34915 | ecosystem: Environmental > Aquatic > Marine > Intertidal zone | place: USA...
TCCATTTTAATAACCGCATGAGGATTCCCCATTGAGACTGCACCAAACGCAAACTGTTTCCCGCTTATTTCCTGATTATAGTGCTTATCCTGTCGAGCTACCTCAAGTGCGATACTTGTTGGGGAAAAGTCTGGCGGCAGCATCTTCACAGTGACCAGACTATTTTCACTAACAGTCGCATCAATCAATTCACTATCAACCTCAACGATAGTACTCGTCTCGATCTCGCCTTGCAGTTTCAAATACTGAACGACGCAGCGCAAACCATTGCCGCACTGTTCGGCACTGGAGCCGTCACTGTTAAAAACTTTATAGCTTGCACTCGCTTCTTGGCTTTTGGGCTGTCCTAAAATTAATATTTGATCGCAACCAATCCCGAGCCTTCTATCAGCCATGAGACTCATATCAAATTTGGCGGTGCAATATGATTCATCTCGACAATCAATCAAGATAAAATCATTACCTAATCCATGCATCTTTGTGAAAGGTATCCGCATACTACTTCCTTAAACGGGGGCAGGGAACTCCTCTGCTAAATGAATAGTTGAAGTAGGGTATGCACATTCGGCTCCCTGCATCTCGATAATTTTCAGGATCTTTACCATGACATCTTGCTTAATCTCGTGAAATAAAACCCAGTCAGTTGTTTTTGTGAAAGTATATACAAAAAAGTCTAAAGATGAGCTTCCAAAGCGATTAAAGTTAACAATTAGTGTTTTAGTAGAGTCAATATCAGGATGTTCTAATAGCATCGTTTTTACCTCAGATGAAATAGGTTCCATTAGCGATGCATCCTCGTATCGTATTCCTATCGTTTCAAAAATTCGTCTGTTGGTCATACGCGATGGATTTTCAACGGCTATTTGATTAAACAAGGAATTCGGAATATATAAGGGTCTTTTGTCAAACGTTCTTATAAGCGTCAAGCGCCAACCTATTAGTTCCACTGTACCCTCGATCTCCCTATCCGGAGATCGTATCCAGTCCCCAACACTAAATGGTCGATCCAAGTAAACCATGAGACCACCAAAAAAGTTTGCCAAAAGATCTTTCGCAGCGAATCCAACAGCTATACCACCAACACCCCCAAAAGCCAGAACCCCAGATATGCTGAACCCTAGCGTCTGCAGTGCTACTAACGTACTGACGATAAAGACCGATAATCGAAGGAGCTTCGCAACAGCATCAGCGGTTGTCCTATCAACTTCCTTGCCACCAGTTTCGCAAGAGACAACATACGACTCCTCAGCCTTCTGAATAAAGCGAACCATAAACCACGCAAATATAATAATAACACCGACATCTCTTACTGAATCAATAACCCCAAAAACTGTCTCTGATTCTGCAGATCGAAAAACAGTAAGCCCAAAAGAGACGCCTAAAAGCCAAATAACTGCTCTAACGGGCGCTCTCATTGCTTCCCCAAGGGCATCGTCCCAGTAATTTTCTGTCTTCGCTAACTGAGCATTAATTTTGCGCAAAATTCGACTCTGGGCAAAATCTGCAATGACTGTCAACATCAGGATTACTGTCAGCTGGAAAACCCAAGATTCAGTACTTAAAAAACTATACATCGTGCTCAGAGAAAGGTTGGACATAGCAATAAAATCCTATTTTTGACCCTGATTCCACAACAGGAATCGCGTTAATCTAGGATAATAACATCTAACTATATATTAAAGCATGTTCAAGGAAACTGAATGTCCTTCAACTGGAACTCTTGGAGATAAAGTCGGCTATACGACCTGCGGCACTTTTCCATTGCGAAGTTGAACGCAAAACATCTTGAGATATTTCACAACTAGGCCCGCGAATTGCTTCGAGCGACTTCATACAACTGGGGGTCTCTAACTTTAAGTATTTATCAAGTATTTCAAAAATACCATCCTTATTATTACAAACTATCAAAGCGTCGCACCCTGCGGACAACGCGAGATTCGCACGAGTGAAGTATGAGTTAGAAACAGCCGCACCCTCCATACTGAGATCATCACTAAATATCACACCATTAAACCCTAATTTCTCTCTAAGAATTTTTTGAAGCCAATAATTAGAAAACCCTGCCACAGAAGTATGATCAATAAGCGGGAATATAATGTGGGCAGCCATAAAGCCAGAAATTCCTACTGATGCCATAAACTTAAATGGTATTAAATCCGCCTGATCTATTACGTCTAGCGTCCTATTATCAACTGGCAATTCAATATGAGAGTCGCTCATAACACCGCCGTGCCCTGGAAAATGCTTACCTACTGCGTGCATCCCACAAGCATGCATAGCGGACACATATACTCCAGCTAGGGCGCAGATTACATCAGGATTCGCATGAAACGATCTATCCCCGATTATTTCACTTTCATTATTAAATATATCTAGAACCGGCGCAAAGCTGACGTCCACGCCGATAGCCTTCATCTCTGTCGCCATTATCCATCCACATTCTCTAACAATACTTGTAGCTTGGCGGGGGCTTCCTTCATAGTAAGAACCAAGCGATCCCAAGGCCGGCAGCTCAGTAAAACCCTGCCGAAAGCGCTGTACTCGGCCACCTTCTTGATCGACAAAAATCAAAAGACTTGGCTGACGGAGACTTTTAATCTGCTTGATTAGAGTTACTAACTCATCGATACATGAGTAGTTTTTCGAAAATAAAATAACACCACCCACAAATGGATGTTTCAAATAGTCAGACTCCTCCTCTGTCAGCCGGACGGAGTCTATATCAACAATCATAGGTCCTAGCTGCAAGTCTAATAATCCTTATCGCCGAGTGGCTGAAATTATCTACTAAAAAAAACACTAAACAGATTTCGAGTCCCAATAATCACGTAACTTATCGCCTAACAAATTAAGAGTAATGACTAAACTCATGAGCGCTAAACCAGTAACAATAATATAATGGGGCGCTATAAGTAAATAAAGCGCCCCGTCTCTTATCATGCCTCCGAGCGACGGCATTGGCTCAACAATCCCTAAACCTAAAAATGACAATCCTGCTTCAGACAGAATAACTGCAGCAAAAGAGAACGTAACCTCTACAATCAACGGGCCCGCTAATAGCGGCAGTACGTGCTTCCAAATAACTTTCGGGGTACTCGTGCCTAACGCCTTTGCTGCCATCAAATGATCCAAACTCTTTACTCTGAGGGTTTGCGCGCGAGCCAACCTAGCGAACCCTACCCATCCTACGGAACATAGGGCAATTATTATATTTTGCATACCACCGCCAAGAATACCCGTAAGCGCTATAGCAAGAAGAATTCCGGGAAATGCCAAAAATATGTCAATAATTTTTACGAGCAGTATCTCTACTCCTCCCCCAAACCATGCGGCAAAAATTCCAAATATCGTTCCAAAAATACTTGTGAAAGCGACTACCACAAATGCTACAAACAGAGATAATCTAACTCCCGAAATCAGTCTTGCTAAGATGTCGCGACCAAGATCATCTGTTCCGAGCATGTACTCGTGACTGGGTCTCTCTAAAATATTTTCTAAATTTATCAAAATGATTCTCTCCAGATCGGAGGGAAAAATAATCAAAAACACTATCCATAATGCACTAAACGCGACAATAATTAGTGATGATATATTCATGCAGATTTTCTTATCCGAGGGTCGAGAAAGCAGTAAAGTGCGTCGGTAAGGGTATTAATGCCAACATAAGTAAAACTAACTGCTAAAACGCAAGCCTGCAACATTTGATAGTCCCGTCGATCAATAGAATCTACTAGGAGTGAACCCAAACCCGGCCAACTAAAAATTGCTTCCGTAATTACTGCCCCACCTAAAAGCACGCCGATTTGGAGCCCTAGAGTCGTTAAAATTGGTAAGAACGCATTCCGTAAAATATGGTGAAAAACTACGCGAAATTCAGAAATCCCTTTTGCTCTCGCTGTTGTTACAAATGCCTCGTTCAATACATCGAGGACAGAGGCCCTGCTCATTCTTGTTAAAATTGCCGCGAAAGATAGGCCTAGGGTAAGAGAGGGTAATACTAACGACATAAGTCCTTCTTTGCTACCAATCGGCAGTAATTGGAATTGGACCGAAAAGCATAAAATCAATAACGGACCCAGTACAAAATTAGGGACCGACACACCTAGTAACGCAAGTAAAGTCGCGAATCCATCCCAACTCTGACGATACCTCAGCGCCGCGACTATACCGAGAGGAATTCCTACTGCCATTGCTACCAAAAAAGACGTGGCAGCTAGTGACAAGGTCGACAAAAATCTCTCAAAAATGATAGGTGCGACTGGTAGGTGATAATAAAACGACTCACCAAAATCAAAACTGATGACATTTGTCACATAATTAAACCATTGCTCATAAATCGGCAAATGTAAGCCGAGTTCTCGCCTCAGTCCATCAATCTCTTTTAATCCCGCATTTTCACCTAATATTGTCAGGACAGGATCGCCCGGAACTAAATGTATTAAAAAAAAGACAGCCGTTACTACGGATAGCAGAACTAAAATAGTCGTTAAGAATAGGCGGGCTAAAAAAATTATGTTGTTTTTCATTGCCTAATGACTTCGTTCCCAAGATTGCGTTAAATAACAGTACATTTACGTCAAGATAGTAATGAGTGTATTTAGTGAAATAGAGTCATAAAGTTCTACAATGTCTCGACTTGCCATTCTAATACAACCGTGCGAACCCACCCTGCCTAAGCCAGACTCGTCTGGCGTTCCGTGAATATAGATATGGCGGCTCCGTGTATCACAGTCTCCCCCTAGGTTCTTACCCGCCTCCAACCCCTTCAGCCAAATCACACGAGTTAATATCCAATCTCGTTCGGGGTATTTTTTCGCTAGACTATTATCATAGATTTCGCCCGTTACTTTTCTGCCGACAAGTACAGTATTTAGGGCAAGACCATTTCCTATCATTTCCGCAACAGCATGCCTGCCTCTTGGAGTGCATTCACTTCCCATAAATTCACCAGGTCCATTTATAGCGGTCGACACAAGATACGACCGACGTGTGTGACCCATGAACAAATTTAAGGACTGCCTAGCAATATCAATCTCGACAAATGTTTTATCGCTCATATTTTTTTGACCTCTAATAAGCCATAATAACTTCCAGTGCTATCTACCTTGTAACCGGTAATACTATTACTCCATACAGCCAGCTGATCCTCATACCATAGGGGGAAATAAGGAAGCTCCTTTAACAGGTGTAGCTCAAGATTTTCATAAATACTTTTACGGTCCGATACACTAGACGCTTTTTCGCCCGCCTCAATATAACTGTCCGCAATAATGCTTTGATATCTTCCTCTATTTTTCCCCGCGGGGGGCGTTGCTCCACTGTGAAAAATTTGACGGAATATATCTGGAGAATTTAATCCAACCCAAGAGAGACTATAGGTCTGAAAGTCACCTTTTGTAATATCGAGCATTAACGTTGCAAAATCGAGTCTTTCGATTTCTAAATCTATACCCACATCTGCTAATTGACTCTGTATCACCGCAGCTATTCGTTGACGGAATTTATTAGTCGAAGTCTTATAACTCAGCGAAATTGATCCATATTTCTCTTCTAATTGACTCACTAGAATTCGTGCACTCTGGGGATCAAACTTAGTCTTCGGCAAAGAATTACTGCCTGCCCAATGCTCCGGAGGAAATATAGCAGATGCCAACCTGGCGGTATCGTGAAATAGGAACTTCAATATTTCCTCCCGATTAACGGCTAACGCGACGGCACGACGAAGTTTGATCTCCGCTGAAACTCCCTCAGAGAGGTTAAAACCTAGATATGAAAAAGTGGTACCTCTTGCTCGCATACCTCTTAAGTTTCTTTGTTTTAATAAATAATCATAAATATCAGGAGAAATATCTCCTTGTAAGATATCTATTTCTCCCGCTATCAATCGAAGCGCGCGTGCATTCGTGTCGGGTACAGCTAAAAACTCAAAAATGACTCCGTCCTTTCGCCTTCGTATTGAGGTCACCCCATTGATATTGCTAACGATCTCAAAGTGGCCAGAAGACTTTTGTGACTCGGCAGGTAGCATCCTATTGATGTCTTCCTCGCTTAATATCCCAATTGTGAGCGTCGCTGGGAAAAAAGTGTCAGCCTGCCTTAGGCGAACATCTATAGTATTTAGATCAATCGCGCTCAGTGACAATATATTCTGTAACGTTCCCAAATGAGGGGATAAGGTTTCTGGCTTTAATAAAGAGCGGTAAGTAGCAACTACATCTTGCGCCCGCAACCTAGACCCATCACTAAATTTTGGCTCTCCTGTTAAATGGAAACGATAATGTACTGGTGATATCACTTCCCATGCGGCCAGATCCGGCATAGGTCGCATTTCGTCATCAAACTTGACTAGTGATCGGTGCAAAAGTTGTTGTAGTCTTACTGAGACGGCGTCAGAACCAAATCGAGGATCGAGGCTGCTAGGAGCGGTGGGAATACCAACTCGTATCTTACTGGAATCGTCGTAATTACAACCTGTTGCACTAACAACAAGAAAAATCAGAGCAAAAACGTGACGTATAGTGATCGAATTTTTACAAGTCATAGCCTGCAGGAAACCTGTCAAATCTAATCCGACTCTCATACTCTGACACGACCTATCTCAACAAACAGCCGACTAATCAATGCAATTTTTAGTCACGCTGACAGACCCTCATCACCTCTTCGTCTGTATTCACTTCAGTATGCCAAATTTTTCCATTCATGTGACTAGGCCAAGATGTCCAAATCAAAAGTGATAACCCAACTGAATCGTATGAAAATTAAGTCCGGGATTTTCATCTCCTAGACCTGCGTTAGACAAATGCTGAAATCGATATAATAACTCGTATCGCCCCGTCTCACCAAAGCGCACACCTATTCCCAAATGAGTGCCGAAAGAAAATGGAATGTCGATATCCTTATCGCCGATACCAGTCTCTGTATGCGCGTGAACTCCTGTGCCAAATTCGAAAAATGGCGCGAAGGCGCTAGAATTAACTGACCTCTGGTAACGCAATACAGGTGTAAGACCGAAATCTACCAAACTGTCTTCGCCTTCAGTACCCAACTCTCCATCCCAGTAGGCTACCCCTAACTCGAAATAAGTACTTAAATACCAATTATTAGACTCTAACCATCTGTTCTCAGGAGCGTAGCGGAAAGCCCCGCCATATCTCTCAGCTTCCTCGTCTCCCTCTATCGAGCCTAGTTCCAAAAAAAATGAATCAAGAGCATGTACTTTGCTACAAAAGCATAGAATAAGAATTAACGTACCTAGAGCACCCACTCTAGAAAATTGCGGTGATAGCATTATTAGCTCCTTAGATATCAGTTACAGTCTAAGGTTAGCTACTTAAGCTCAAAGGCACAACCTTATATTCTATTGTACGGCGAGTACTTTATTAAAAACCAACGCATCTTCACGACCAGTCGTCGTAGGATAATAGTTTTCTCGAGTAGCTACCTGCTTAAAGCCAAATGATTCATACAGTTTCAACGCACTCAGATTAGATGGTCTGACTTCTAGGAAAATTGACTCCGCTCCGGCCAATTCTGCATTATTCAGTAGATAGGATACCAACACGGTACCTATACCCTTTGATCTAGACGCGGGATCTACACAAATATTTAAAATATGGGCTTCTCCAGCACCACAGGACATAATCGCATACCCTAAAAGAGTATTTTGATACTCTACAACACGACAAATATAATTGGATCGCAAACAATCGGCTAAGACGCGTCGCGACCATGGGAAGCTGTAAGAACTCTCTTCAATGACTGATACCGCAAAAAGATCTGAGACAACCATTTCACGTACGCTACAATTCAATCTCTCAGCCGCAACACTCATCACGATGCCTCAAGCAAAAACGCTTCAAGTTGAACTAGCTGTTTCCACAAACGTCGTTTCTCTCTAGAATCCCTCAATAAAATACTCGGCGCACAAAACTCGACGACCGGAATATCTAAGTCATCCAGCACACAAATCTCACCGAGATCAAATTTTTTCCGATTATCGGTAAACAAGTGGCTGGCTATAGAGTCGTCAGAAATAAGTACTGCTTCTGGTCGGATACTTTTTATCAGGTCTACCAACTCACTATTGCAACTTTCAGTAGAGGCCAACGCGCGAGGCGAAGAGAGTACAAATTTTTCTAACTGTATTTCAAAATTAATCGTCCTCATCGCATCTTCTAAGATGCTGTAAAACTTCTTTTGGACAACCCTGTCACTCTCACTCCTAATTTGAATCACACAAATTTTTACATTACCCGCGGTCTTGCTAATACAAGATATAACATGCAGAGGAACTCGCCTATTTTTCCTGAGAACTAAATGTCTTATTCCTAGGGCAGACAGAATATTTAGCTCCGTCCGACTTCTTTTTGTTAGCATCAATATGTCTCAATCGATAACTTTAACTAGAGATCTTATCTTTTAATTTCAATACTACACCAGAAAACGCGTAGGCAGAAAAAATACAAAACAGAACGGTGGCAGGCTCGATCGAAACAAGTACAAAGGCCATGACTATTGCAAGAATCGATACGAAAGGAACTCTATTCCTTAGATCCAAATCCTTGAAACTATAATAAGGTAGGTTACTCACCATCAATAAAGCCATGAGAATAGTAATCAGCATTGTACCCAAAGCTACTCCTGTCGTATTTGGCGTTATGAAGCTCTGAGATAGCCAGACTGTTGCGCCTATAACGGCTGCAGCAGCAGGGCTCGGCAATCCTTGGAAAAACCGATCATCACTATTCTCACTTTGAGAATTAAATCTAGCCAACCTCAACGCTGCACCAGCTGTGTACATAAAAGCAGCGAGCCAACCTAATTTTCCAAGACCGTATAACGCCCATTCATAAACAATAATACTAGGAGCTAAGCCAAAGGAGACCACATCAGAAAGACTATCATACTGGGCTCCAAACTCGCTTTGAGTGTTAGTCAACCGAGCAATACGACCATCTATTCCATCTAAAATCATCGCCACGAAAACTGCGATAGCCGCTGCTTCAAAACGACTATTTATAGCGGCCACTATTCCGTAATAACCTGCGAATAAGGCCCCTGTGGTAAAGAGATTTGGAAGCAAGTAAATACCAGCGCGACGACGTCTCGCGGCCTCGCTAGTATCCGGCTTAGCATCTTCGGTACCAGAGCGAGATCTTATCATACGCATATTGCACCTCTTTCAATAATGACCGAGCAACGTTTTTACAAAACTGTCGAACTATACGTACGTCGCACCTAATTTAACAAAAAAATTAGCTGGTTTTTCTACTTTTTCGAATTAGTTTTTATCTTTATCCACTAATTTATTGTTTCCAATCCATGGCATCATACCTCTAAGTCTGGCTCCCACTTCTTCGATTTCATGCTGGTTAGAAATTCTTCGTTTTGCCTTAAGTACAGAAACTCCTGTTTTGTTCTCACCTATCCATTCTCTAGCAAATTCACCATTCTGGATCTCAGACAAAATCTTCTTCATTTCTTCTTTAGTTTCATCTGTAACAATGCGCGGACCTCTTGTGAAATCACCATACTCAGCGGTGTTAGAAATCGAATACCTCATATTTGCAATGCCTCCTTCATAAATAAGGTCGACAATCAATTTGACTTCATGTAAACACTCAAAATACGCCATTTCGGGCGCATAGCCCGCTTCCACTAATGTTTCAAAACCTGCTTGAATTAACGCCGTAACCCCACCACATAGCACAGACTGTTCGCCAAATAAGTCCGTTTCTGTCTCTTCCTTGAAGCTGGTTTCTATAACTCCGGCTCTAGCTCCGCCATTTGCCGAAGCATAAGACAGAGCAATATTTTTAGCGTTTCCAGACGCGTCCTGATGTATTGCTATTAAACTAGGGACGCCGCCACCCTCTGAATATGTAGAACGCACTAAATGACCGGGTCCTTTGGGCGCTATCATAATCACATCCAGGTCGTCTCTAGGTGAAATTTGACCAAAATGTATGTTGAAACCGTGTGCGAACGCCAATGTAGCCCCTGGCTTAATATTTGGCTCTATAGAGTTCTGGTACAGGTCTGCCTGAGTTTCATCAGGCGCCAAAATCATTATCACATCAGCCTCAGTAGTCGCATCTTCAACAGTAGCTACTTCTAATCCAGATTCTTTTGCCTTATTCCAAGAAGAAGAACTTTCTCTAAGTCCGACTACGACATCAACACCTGAGTCTTTCAGGTTATTAGCATGCGCGTGGCCTTGTGAACCGTAGCCAATTATCGCCACCTTTTTAGCCTGAATTAAGGATAGATCTGCATCTTTATCGTAATAGATATTTAAAGCCATAATAATTTTTCCTACTAAATATACTGATGATTATCTTAAGAATATAATTAGGTCGTCAAAGAACGATTACCAATTTGAAGGCCTAGCACGCCGGAACGCACAAGCTCTATGACATTTCGGGATCCTGCAGCCTGAATGAATTCATCGATTCGGCTTGGAAGCCCTGTAATTTGAATGGTATAACTATCCTCAGTTATATCTACTATCTCGCCCGAAAATATATCAGCCAATCTCTTGAATTCAGCCCGTTTATCAGGCTTCGAACAATGTAACTTTATAAGCAAAAGCTCTCTTTCAATTCGCGCACCATCGTTCAGATCGACAAGTTTGATGACGTCAACGAGCTTATTTAGTTGTTTGATAATCTGCTCAACAATTGCGGGCGAACCTGCTGTGACAACCGTCATTCTCGAGACACTAGGATCCTCTGTGGGAGCCACCGAAAGGCTTTCTATATTATACGCTCGGGCAGAGAACAATCCCGAAACTCGAGAGAGCGAACCAGCTTCATTCTCTAAAAGAATAGATATAGTATGTTGCTCTATCACGCCAACTCTCTATCATTCGGCGCCAAGTGCATTTCGTGTTGCCCCTTTCCCGCAGCGATCATCGGGTACACATTTTCTGTTTGATCGGTGATGAAATCCATCATCACAAGGCGATCTGTCATTGCAAATGCTTCATCGAGCGCAGTATCAACATCTGCGGGACTATCTATGCGCATTCCTATATGTCCGTAACTCTCAGCTAACTTCACAAAATCTGGCAGGGCGTCACTATAAGAATGAGAATATCTGGATTCGTAAAAAAACTCCTGCCACTGCCTCACCATCCCGAGATAACGATTATTTAGGCTGATTATTTTTATCGGAAGTCTGTATTGCAAACACGTAGACAGCTCCTGTATACACATCTGAAAGCTTGCCTCCCCAGTCACACACGCGACGGTTGCACCGGGAAATGCCAGCTGCACACCCATAGCCGATGGCAAACCGAAACCCATTGTGCCGAGACCTCCTGAATTAATCCAACGACGCGGCTGATCAAAAGTATAATACTGAGCCGCCCACATTTGATGCTGACCAACGTCAGAGGTCACGTAAGCGTCTCCTTTGGTGACTCGATGTAGGGATTCTATCACTGACTGTGGCTTTATAAGCGCACTGCTCTTATCATAATCCAAGCATTTAATCTCGCGCCATTTATCGATTTGGCGCCACCAATCATCGCTATGGCGCTCAACAACTTTGTGGTCTGTAGCCCTAATGACATCAATCAATTCTTTTAACACATTGGAAACCGCACCTACAATCGGGACATCAACCGAAACATTTTTGGCAATAGAAGCAGGATCAATATCAATATGAATAATTTTTGCCTCGGGACAAAATTTTTCTAAGTCACCGGTGACTCGGTCATCGAACCTAGCGCCAATCGCAATCAAAACATCACAGTGATGCATCGCCATATTAGCCTCATAGGTCCCATGCATACCTAGCATACCAACGAATTGAGGGTCGGATCCGGGATACGCACCTAATCCCATGAGTGTATTTGTCACCGGATAACCGAGCAGTCTACAAAACTCTGTTAGTTCGCGGGAGGCATCCCCAATAATGGCGCCACCGCCGCTGTATATCATCGGCTTCTTCGCACTAAGTAATAAGTCGGCCGCTCGCTTTATTTGTCCCGCATGTCCTTGGGTAGTTGGTTTGTATGATCGCATTTCAACACTTTCGGGGTATTCATATGCCGTTAACGCCGCCGTAACGTCTTTGGGTATATCTACAACGACTGGCCCAGGTCTTCCGCTCGACGCAACATAAAAGGCTTTCTTAATAATAATCGCTAAGTCTTCTACTCTCTGGACTAAGAAATTGTGCTTCACGCATGGTCTAGTAATACCCACGCTATCAACTTCTTGGAACGCGTCGTTACCTATCAAAGCGGTTGAAACCTGCCCAGTAAAGACCACCATCGGAATCGAATCCATGTGAGCGGTTGCTATACCCGTGACAGCATTGGTCGCACCAGGGCCAGAGGTGACCAGCACTACACCTGGTTTACCTGTAGCACGCGCATACCCATCGGCCGCATGAGTAGCTCCTTGTTCGTGACGAACCAACACGTGCTTTATCGTATCCTGCTTGAATATCTCATCATAAAGATGCAAGACGGCCCCACCAGGGTATCCGAACAAAAACTCAACACCTTCGTCAGCTAGCGCCTTGACAAATATTTCTGCGCCTCGCAATTGATTACTCAATTTACCTCACCTTAACCCTTTAGTTATTTACAGCACATCAAAAATGACGCGCCTGCACGGGTACTTATAAAAAAATTAGTTACAATCTCAAGTCCTAGACCACTTTTCGATGCGTAATTATCGGATTTAGTTGAATACTACCGATGCATCGTGGGGAAATCCTTCGGAGCAGGTAACCTAATGACATTATCCCCTATAGTCAAGCATAATGGTACGTTTTAAGATGAAATCTAAAAATATGACAATTACATCAAAAAACTGGCAACAGCCGGTAAAAATCAAAATTTCCGAGTTAGAGTAATAATTAATCTCGATGACAAGTAGTAACAAGACATGAAAATAACAAATTTTTTAATACCCACTCTAAGAGAAGCACCAGCCGATGCCGACATCACTAGCCATCAACTAATGATAAGGGCTGGACTCGTGAGGCAAGTAGCGTCCGGCATCTACACTTGGTTACCACTAGGGCTTAAAGTGCTTCGGAAGGTAGAATCAATTATTCGAGAAGAAATGGATGCCATAGGCGCGCAAGAACTGCTCATGCCGGGGGTACAGCCAGGCGAGCTATGGGAAGAATCAGGCAGATGGATGGACTACGGGCCTGAGTTATTGCGAATAAAAGATAGGCATGACCGTCCCTTTTGCTTGGGGCCGACTCATGAAGAAATTATAACATCTCTGGCACGTGGAGAACTTAAGAGCTATAAGCAACTTCCTTGCGCTTTTTACCAAGTTCAAACTAAGTTTAGGGACGAAATCAGACCTCGTTTCGGAATCATGCGTGCTCGAGAATTTTTAATGAAGGATGCTTATTCATTCCATATTGATACTGAATGTTTAGAACAAACCTACAATCAAATGTACGAAGCATACTGTAACATTTTTGATAAACTTGGTCTTAAGTACCGCGCCGTTATTGCTGATACTGGCAATATTGGAGGATCAAAATCACACGAATTTCATGTATTAGCAGATTCTGGCGAGGACCGAATAGCGTTCAGTTCTGATAGCGACTACGCCGCAAATGTTGAAATGGCTCCCGTTATTATAGAGAAGCAAATAGCCGCTCCCCCTAGCGCAACAATGGCAAAAGTCGCTACTCCAAATAAACACTCCATTAAAGACATAAGTGTGTTCCTGGGCATCCCCGAAAAGCAGTGTCTTAAAACCCTAATAATCAAAGGTATAAATGAGAAAGTGATTGCCCTAGTATTAAGAGGGGATCACGAACTAAACGAAATCAAGGTGCAAAAATTGGCTACCGTCGCAAAACCGCTACAATTTGCGTCAGAAAAAGAAATACATGAGTTAATCGGCTGCGGACCTGGCTCTATAGGGCCAATAGGCCTTAAATGCGAAATCATCGTAGATCAAGATGCTGCGGTCTTAGAAGACTTCACTTGCGGCGCAAATGAGTCAGGCTATCACTTAACCGGAGTCAACTGGAATCGGGACGCCGAGTTACCCCAGGTTAGCGATCTTCGAGAAGTCGTGGTGGGCGATATTAGCCCCGATAAGCAAGGGATACTAGAGATAAAACGCGGGATAGAAGTCGGACATATCTTTCAGTTGGGGACTAAATACAGCACCGCAATGAAAGCGCAGGTTCTCGATAAGAACGGAAAATCTATCGCAATGACGATGGGGTGTTATGGCTTAGGAGTATCTCGTATAGTGGCAGCTAGTATTGAGCAAAGCCACGACAATAAGGGCATAGTCTGGCCGGAAAGTATCGCTCCATTTTTCTGTGCAATAGCGCCTATCAATATGCATAAGTCACCAGAACTGTCTGAAAAAGTGCGATCGCTTTACGCAACTATCGTAGAAAACGGAATCGACGTGTTGCTATATGACAAGGACGACAGAATGGGGGCGATGCTAACAAATCTAGAATTAATAGGCGTTCCGCATATACTAGTCATCGGCGAACGAAGTCTAGCAACAGAAAAGGTAGAGTATAAATCCCGACGCAATAGCGAAAAGCTTGAAATTGATTTAAATAATGTTGTCTCTTTCTTGAAGGAACTCTAAAAAATCGTGACTTTAAAAATTTTACATAATGCTAATTGCTCGAAATCAAATGCTGCTATAGACATCTTGCGTGACAAAGAAATAGTGGTGGAGGTGGTAAATTACCTTCAAGACCCCTTAGATAAAAATGAAATAATTAGGCTATTAAATATATTAAAAATGCGCCCTATAGAAATTGTCAGGCTTAAAGAATTAGCTTGGATCGAAAGTGGGCTTGACGAAAATTCTCCCGATTGCGATGTGGTTAATATTCTATCGACTCACCCACACCTCATGGAGCGGCCTATCATCTACAGCGAGAATGTTGGAGTGGTGGGCAGACCGATTACAAACCTAATAGATTTTCTCGACAACGAGCCCATATGACATTGAAGGTATTAATCCTTTACTACAGTCGTGGAGGAAAAACTGCATCCCTAGCAAAAGAGATCCGTTTCGGTGTAGCTGAAGTGCCTGACGTGAGCGCAGTAATGAGAACAGTCCCGTCGCTAACAGAAAATGGTGACTCTGTTCCGGAAAACGGACCACCTTATGTCACAAAAAGTGATCTAATCGAATGCAACGCACTAGCCTTAGGGTCGCCTACTCGTTTTGGAACAATTGCATCACCGTTAAAAGCATTTTTTGAATCAACAACCGATATCTGGATCTCCGGACAGCTAATTGGCAAACCTGCAACTGTATTTACCTCGAGCACAACTCTGCATGGCGGGCAAGAGTCAACATTACTTTCTATGTTAGTCCCGCTTCTACACCATGGAATGCTTGCAATGGGAATTCCTTATAGCGAACAAGCCTTGAGTGAGACCAAAACCGGGGGTACCCCTTATGGAGCAAGTCATGTAGCTGGATCGAAAAACGAATACGAGCTAAGCGAACACGAGTGCTTGATAGCTCGCACACAAGGTAGGAGACTCGCGAAAGTCGCCCAGAAGCTGGCTATTTAACAACAATTAAAATTAACTCTCTTTTTCAACAGAACTAAGAACTTCTTTCGCAAAAGGTACTGTTAAAGCACGCCCGTATTGCAGAGAAGCACTGTCTAACAAATTTAAAATGACGCACAAAGAATGCATATCGCGCTTAAAAGTCCGCATTATGAAATCCACAACTGGACGCTCAAGCTTCAGCCCCCTACGCTCTGCCATACTGATCAGAAACAAAGCCTTCTGATCCTCAGCTAATTCGTGCAGCTTATACACAAAGCCAGCGTTCAATCGGGACGTTAAATCTGGGAGCGTTGAGTGCACACCGCCTGGCTTCATGTGTGACGAAAACAAAATCTTACCCTCTTTTTCTTTCATTCTATTGTAAAGATTAAATAACGCATTCTCAGCTTCAGTCTCATAAAAAGCCTCAATGTCGTCTAAGGCGATTAAATTCATAGCCTCTAGACCTTCAATAGCTCGCCGGATATCTCCCGTCACCTCCTTCACAGGAAGATAAATCGCCCTCAAACCCGATTGATTAATTTGTCGAACCGCGGCCTGAAGTAGGTGAGTTTTCCCAATACCTTGACTACCCCAAACGCAGAAAGACAAAGGCTCGCTTTGCTCAAGCCAATTTTCCAATGTAACAATAGCCTCTCCGTTTTCACCTGTAATAAAATCTCCAAACGCAAAATGGTCTGCACTAAATAGATTGAGTGTCAATTGGGAGACTAAGCTAATCACTACAGAGATTTCGTAGAGGAGGATCCAAAGCGAGTTCGATTAATAGAATAGCTCAGGAGTACTCTCACAATAGCACCTACCGGTAAGGCCAATAGAATCCCAATAAAACCAAAGAGATGTCCGCCAACCATCACCACTAATATAACCCAAACTGGATGAAGTCCAATTTTATCTCCAACAAAAACAGGGGATAGCACAATTGACTCTAAAAGTTGTCCTAGTCCAAAAACGATCAAAATGCCTAAAAATAGCCAAACCTGTTCCGCTTGTCCTAAAGCTATAAGGCTAGCCAGTAAAACACCCACAGCCGGACCAAAATAAGGAATGAAACTTACAACGCCAGCAACAAAGCCAACAATTAGTGCGTATTCCAAACCGATGGCCCCCAAAACTAAACCATAAAAGAGACCAAGCAATATCATGATCAAAAGCTGTCCTCTCAAAAACTCAGATAATACAATATCTATATCTGTTACAACCGACTGTACTATATAAACTTGTCTTTCAGGAACCAGCTGTTCTAACGTCTGAATCAGTTTATTCCAATCCCGAAGTAAATAAAAAGTAACAACCGGCACTAGTATTCCGTACCCCAGCATAGTCAAAATATGT
>Ga0315330_10001267_pt1 | contig 16887 bp, 15 predicted proteins | sample M140m34915metaG_FD_203453 | JGI IMG/M metagenome (GOLD analysis project Ga0315330, IMG submission 203453) | Ammonia-oxidizing marine archaeal communities from Monterey Bay, California, United States - M1 40m 34915 | ecosystem: Environmental > Aquatic > Marine > Intertidal zone | place: USA...
AACGGGTGCCTGTGCTTTTGGTGAGTTTCCATTTGGTATTTCACCTCATGTTAAATATCTTTTTTGTGTTTCTAAGTATCCGACATATCTTGACGATGAGCAATTAAAGCTTATGCCCGACAACTTTCCTAACAGTGGATACTGGGGTTATAGCGACCACACAATTGGTATCGCTGCTCCTCTTAAGGCCTATTTGAATGGTGCGAGTATCTTGGAAAAACATTATACTTGCGACCTGTTTTCTCAGTCATCCAAGGAAAGAGGGCATCTTGGTTCTTTTGATGCAAAGTCCCTAAAACAATTTAAAGATCTTATCAAACAATTTTCAATTATGGAGAGCGCATGAGTCCTGACGTTTCTATTATCATAACCAACTATAACTATAGTAAATATATTTCACGCGCTGTGAGGAGTTGTTTGAAACAATCGCATGTAAATCATGAGGTCATTGTTGTTGATGACATGAGCACAGACGACTCTTTGGATGTTTTGATCCCTTTTGAAAACGACGTAAGAATCTTCAGTACAGGTCAAAACGCAGGTGTAGCAGTTGCTGCAAACGTCGGCGTCAGAAACGCCAGAGGTCAATTCTTTATTCGTGTTGATGCCGACGATTATGTAAACGCAGATATGGCCTATATTATGAAGACCTACCTTGAAGCAAATCATGATGCTTTTTGTGTTTCGTGTGATTATCTAATGGTTGACAATTTTGAAAACACATTAGAAAGAAAATATGCCGAAAAAGAAAACATATCTTGTGGTATAATGTATCGTAGAGATCTTTTCTTGCAAATGGGCGCATATAATGATAAAATGAGGCATCGCGAAGAAGAAGAGCTTAGAAAAAGATTGGGACAAGAATATAAGATTCATCATTTGAGAATCCCTTTCTACAGGTACAGGATGCACAATACAAACAAAACTAAAGAACCAGAGTACAAGACTTGGGAGATTTAATGGCTAAGAAAATTTTTATAACAGGGTGTGCTAAGTCTGGTACAACCCTCTTGCTGCGTATGTGTTTTGCATTCAAGGATACAGAGGTTTTGTACAGGCGTGGAGCAGAGGGTCATGAGCTAGATTTTCAAGAGTTTGTAGACTACGAGCCAACCCAAAAATTTACAATCGGCAAGAGACACCCTCCAGCTTTATTGAGCACTGTTCACAATAGAGATCTTGATCTACAAGCTGGATCTGTAATCAAACACGATATTAGAATAATTAACGTTATACGAGATGGCAGAGACGTTATACTTTCTGACGGAAATTACGTCAAACCAGAGCGTTGGATTGATTGTATTGAGCAGAGGGACAAGGTGATGTTTGGCAACCTTATTGATTTAGAGGTGTCTTACGAAGATCTTGTTCGTAATCCCGATGAGATCCAAAAACAAATTCAAGATAAGTTTGGAATAGAGTCAGCAAGTAAGTTTTCAGATTATCCAGATTATGTTGAGGATTGGGTTTTTGATTGGAACGTCTCTGTTTTGGCTAGAGCAGGTAAGGGAAATGAGAAAGGTTATGGCAAAAGGAAAGTTAGCGATAAGGCCATAGGTAAAGACCCAGAAGCTTATAAGACTATTTGTACACAAGAACAGCTGCCTGTGTTTGAGAGACACTTGAAAAATTTAGGATACACATGAGAGCGTTAGTAACTGGCCACCAAGGTTATATAGGTGGCAACTTTGTGAAGAAGTGGGAAGAGCGAGGTCATGACTGGTTGGGTTATGACATGAAGGACAATCACGAGTTTGATCTATCAGCGAGAATTAAAGAACTTTATTTGAATCACGCCAATAAACCAATAGATGTAATCGTTCATTTCGCTGCTATTCCTAGAGTTGCTTTTAGTGTGAAGCACCCAACACTGGTAATGCATAATAACATCATTTCAACCACTAGACTTCTTGCATGGGCGAAAAGAAACAATATACCTTTCATTTATAGTTCATCATCCTCAGTTGTTGGCAACGGTGAAGGGCCCGCTAGTCCATATGCGTTGTCAAAGTATGTGGGGGAGTTGGAGTCTATACTTTACAATCAACTTTATGGTCTGAAGACTGTAGCGTTAAGGTATTTTAATGTTTATTCTTACGATCAGGAAGCTGACAGCGAGTACGCGACTGTGGTTTGTAATTGGAAAAAACACATCATGAAAAAAAAGACTCCATTTATTACTGGTGATGGTGAGCAACGAAGAGACATGACCCATGTTGATGATATTGTGTCTGCCAATGTTTTTTGTGCAGAGAACATTGACAAAGATGATCTCTGGGGCCACTGGTATGATATTGGTTCTGGTGAGAACATTAGTTTAAACGAATTAAAAGAAATTGTTCTTAAACACTTTCCAGATCAGAAGTTTGATTATGTAGAATCTCGTGCTGGTGATGTAATGTTTACAGAAGCTGACATTTCTAAGTTTAAATCTCATGGCTGGGATAGTAAGATAAGATTGCAGGAAGGTCTTAACGATGTCTTTGCAAGGCTTAAGGAGGAACTCAAATGAAGCTTGGAATTATTGGGAACGGATTTGTGGGCAATGCTATTGCTCATGCTTTTGTGCCATTTATGGAAGTAAAGATATACGACAAAGATCCAAACAAGTGTTCTGGAGAAGGTTTTACTCAGGGTCTTTGTGGGGTTGTAAATGATTCTGATGTGGTTTTTGTTTGCGTCCCAACCCCAATGAGACAAGACGGTACGATTGATCTTTCAATTGTTGAGAGTGTTTTTGAAGAGGTAGAGTTTCTAAGAAAGCCTGAAATTGAGTCGCCTGTGTTTGTCCTTAAATCAACAGTGGTACCAGGCACTACAAGAAAACTTAAGGAAAAATATCCTACACTTCCAATCGTATTTAACCCTGAGTTCCTAACTGAGAGGCATGCAAGGTTTGATTTCTTAAATCAGTCAAGAATCATTTTGGGTTTTGAAACTGATCTTGATGATGGGATGGGTAACCTAACTTCCAAAAAAGTAAAAGATCTTTACAATGCTAGGTTCTCTGGGAACAACTTTGTTGTGACAAACTATGAGACCGCAGAGATGATTAAATATTTTAATAATCTTTTCTTTGCAGTGAAGGTTTCTTTTATGAATGAAATGAAGCTTGTTGCTGACAAACTAGGAACAGTTAATTGGGATAAGGCTGTAAGAGGCTTCGTTTCAGATGGTCGCGTAGGCGATTCACACATTCAGGTACCAGGTCCAGATGGAAAGAAAGGCTTCGGCGGCTCTTGTTTTCCGAAGGACATAAACGCATTCATGACTTTTGCCGACTCTGTTGGACTAGATTTATCTGTCCTTAAGGGAGCTTGGGCAACTAATTTAAAAGTAAGACCAGAAAGAGACTGGGAAAAACTGAAAGGGAGAGCAATCTCAGATGATTAAAAGAGCAATGTTTATTGGTCGGTGGCAACCATTTCACAATGGCCACAAGTGGTTAATCAACCAAAAACTATCAGAAGGAAAACCTATCTTAATAGCAGTAAGGGATATTCCACCAGACGAAAAGAATCCATTTACCACAGAGCAGACTGTAGAGATGATACAAAAGGTGTACAGTGAGCAAGATGTGGAGGTAGTTTGTATCCCAGATATTGAAAGTGTAAATTATGGGAGAGGAGTTGGTTATCAAATTAACGAGCATGTTCCTCCACAAAATATTGGGTTTATTTCAGCTACTAACATTAGAAATAATATCAAAGAAAATAATAATTCTTGGAGAGAGAACGTTGATTCATCTATCCACAATTTAGTTATAAAGTATTTAGGAGAATAAAGTGAGCGGTATTTTTGTTCAAATGACAGGTATGAGCGGTGCAGGAAAGTCAACTATGACTTTCAAAGCTGCAGACATACTTAGAGAAAAGGGTTTTAATGTTGAAGTTATTGATGGTGATGAGTACCGAGAAGGCCTTTGCAAGGATCTTGGGTTTTCCAAGCAGGACCGAAACACTAATATCCGTAGGTTGTCTTTTGTTGGAAAGGTTTTGTCAAGAAATGATGTAGTGTGTATCATGTCTGCAATAAATCCATACGATGATGTTAGAAAGGAAGTAAAGCATAACAATAGTTTAGCAAAGACTGTTTATGTAAAGTGCGATATTGACACTCTTGTTCAAAGAGATCCAAAAGGTCTATACGCCCGTGCTCTGTTGCCAAAAGACGACCCAAATCACATTCCAAATTTCACTGGCATTTCAGACCCATTTGAAGAGCCAGATGATGCAGACTTAATTATAGAAACGAATGAAATGAGTATTGATGAATCAGTTGAAAATCTCATTCGTTTTATTTTAGAAAACACAGGAGAAGTATAATGAAATTTTCTAATCAGGCAATGGGTGCTGTAATGATGGCTTTACAAAATAGTATTTTAAATGAAACAGATATTGTTCCAATTTTAAAATCCTTTAACTTTGTAGTTGGTGAAAACGAAGAATTGGTTGTTTCAAATCCACCAACAGTGGACATCCCAGAAGGCTTTGTTGAAGAGAAGACAAAAACAGTTGGTAGTGACTAGTGCCAATTTATACCTACAAGTGCAATAATTGTGATTCATTGTTTGAACATTTTCATTTAATGTCCGAATCTTTAGAAGATTGTCTTTTATGTGAGGGTAAAAGTTGTGTTGAGAGGGTGCCCTCTTTCCTGCTTGATTCAATCAAAAAGGATGAGATTAAGAAAGTTGGCGCAGTTGTAGAGAGTCATATAAAGCAAGTAAAAGAAGAATTACAACAAGAAAAGAAAGAACTAAGGAATAAGCAGTTATGAGTTGGACACTGGTTTTTTTAATAGTTTCTTTATCATTGAACGGTTTTTTGGCTTTTTATTCAGTTAAAGTTGCCAGAAGATTGATTATAGCTAGTAGCAATATTGCGATGATCAGCGAATCTGTGTCTCTGTTTTTGCAGAGTTTGCAGGACGTACACGAGTCGGAAATGTTTTATGGAGATCAAACATTACAATCTCTGATTGACCAATCAAAAGAGCTAGTTTTAGACTTTCAGCAAATGGAGGATATATTTTCTATTGTTGAAGATAGCGAGGAAGGCGAATTTGAGGAAGAGGAGACCAAGAACTAAAAATCATTATTTCACCAAGGATCATGAAAATGCAATCATAGCTTATAATAACACTGATTGTCTTGATGAAAGAACGCAATTATATATTGAGTTTATCCAACCAGCTTTTAGCGAGATGGTTGATAAGATAATATACACGTACAAGTTTACCAACCTACCAAACATAGACCCACTAAAAGAAGAGTGTAAGGTTTGGCTTACTACGGTTTTGGATAAATATAACCCAGACAAGGGTTCAAAAGCTTTTTCATATTTTTCTGTTATTACAAAGCACTGGTTTATCCACAAGATTAAAAAAAATTCTAGCAAAACTAAGAAAGAAATTAGTTATGAGAACATGATTCAGGAATCAAATCATGAAAAACTCATTGTAAACCGAAATTACTACATTGAACAGCGCGAACAAAAAGAGTTTTGGTATTCTTTGATGACGGAGATTAATCGGTGGGACGGACTCAACCTTAAAGACAATGAGAAGAAGGTTGTAGAAGCAATTAAGATACTTTTGAATAGTGCAGAAGAGATTGAAATATTCAACAAAAAAGCGGTGTATCTTTATCTTAGAGAGCTTACTGGTCTTAATACGAAGCAAGTGGTAAACAATCTTAACAAACTGCGAGATAAATATCGCATTTTTAAAACTAAGTGGGATCGTGGTGACTATGATAGATTATAAATTTATCAAAAAACTATTTAATTTATATGAAAGACTTGAATGAATTTATAGAAAAAGCTATTGAAAATATCAAGGATGATAGGGCGGCAACAAAAACTCTGCTTACTACTTTGATGAAATACATGATGCACTCTGAAGATCGCCATGAAAAGGTGGGCATGGTTGCTGCAAAGTATGTGGAGACACTCCAGAGATCAAACGAGCAGCTTGTGAAGCTAACTGCAATCCTGCAAAAACAAACTGCTGGTGACAATTCAATAACCGAAAGAGAGAAAGATGAGTTGTTTGATATAATTCAGGCTTCGGAGGAAGAATAGTGCCATTATCTGATGAAGATAAAAAAGAGTTAGCCAAACTAGCAAGTGCAGATTATGGCGTCCCTGGTTTGGGAAATGACTCCCTGAGAGATGGAATCATAGTTGGTTCCACTCCTGGCATTAATTCTCACGTAGACTTTTTTAATGTGGCACGTCAAGTGGCTCACCACGCCGCCACAGAACATCGTCTAGACGATGGGTTTCGTGGACTTAGGATGGCGAAAGTTTTACATACAGAAGTTAGAGAATTCGCAACTTGTCCAGATCAGTATATGATTAAAGAGATGTATTTAGAACTTCCTGAAGCAGACAGGCCATCTATTGAAGATTTGGAGATACACTTGTTTTACGCAATCCCCTATGGCGGTGTTGCAGGAACTAATGTTTTGCCATCATCCTTGATGGGTACTCCTACTGAGATTGCTGAAGTTTTTGACTATGAAAAAATAATTAACTATCCAAGATTTTATGCACTAGGTAGCGAAGTCATGATGGAGGGTGAGGTCAACCCTGGTGATTATATTGAAGTAGAAATAAAAGATTATGTAGAATACTCTTTTGGTATCTTTAGAAGGAAGGCTACTTCATCTCCAATGATAACAGGTGGTGAAGGTGTCGGCCCATCAGGAGGCCCTGGAGATGGTAGGAGGTCGGGTCCTGGTCAATTTGAAGACTTTGGGCCAGGTGGCGGATACAAACCCACAGGAGTAAAGATAGCATATGAGATTGATAGCTACACTTTAGATAATACGGGCGGTTACATAGGATTAACATCTAGAAAGGATTCACCTCAAACAGACCCAATACCTGATGCTATGGCTGCGATCAACGCAAATGCAGCAGGAGATTCAAAATATAGCTCACGGCCACAACAATTTAGAGCAGATATAGCTCCTTATATGCATAGAGCCGTGAAAGAAATAAGAGCCCAGGGTGGAAGGTACTATGGTGTTGGGTCTTTTATGCAACCTGAGTGGAAAATAACCTTTCAAGAGATGAGAACAGAAGGCTGTATAAAAGGTTTACATCATACAGGTAGAGCTTTTGATCTGCATACTGGCGCAGGTTGCATGTTAGACCCTAGAGCAATACAAGCCCTTGAAAAAAACGGTTGGAATGCAAACAATGTACCTGCGTATCATTACTATATATCCCCGAATGGTGCAAGAAAGTGGTCTGTATATTTCCTATCAGAAGACCCTACAGTTCCAGATAGAACGATATTGGCATTTTTTGCCCCTTGGACTGGTGGTGGTACTACTTTTTGTGAGAAAGTTACTGGTAGGTTTATTGATATGACAGCAATATTTGCAAAACATGGTTTTGTTGTTATTCCTGCACACAAAGGAACAACAGTAGGCAATGATATTGAGGCAGAGTGCATGGGGCCAAATGGTTCGGCAGCCTTAAGCGAAGGTGGTAGAAAAAGTAAACTTGATACAACCTGGAAATCTGCTTATCAACATTTAGAATGGTGGCACTTTCAGTTTACTGGAGACCTTGTAAGGCACAAAACACCATACGCGCCACAACTAACTTCCGTTTCTTCTTTGGATTATATAAAAAAAAGATGGGATACACCAGGCCGTGTTAGGTGGTGGAGCCACGCCCGACAGCGCAGATTGAAATGGGACGACCCAAGAGCAACATACGGCTACGCATGGGGTTAAAATGACAATAGCAAACGCACATATTAAAAACATAAACTACGAACACGTAGAAATTATTATCAGAGATGAATTTACGGGCGCTATTATAGGTAATAAGATTTTTTTTGAAAAGCCTTCTGCACTATCTTTACAAAACGCCCGCGCCTGGGTTGAAGAAAGGTATGCTGCTGATAATATAACAATTACAACGGAAGGTTTTGAAGCGCCCCTATCATCAAAATCAATCAATGAGGAAGGCGTGGTTATTCAAAACCCTGTTCCCTCTACCTCACAGCCTCAGAGGTTTGAAGATTATTTGAATCAGTATAGTGTACCAACAAACACTGGACAGGAAGTTGAGAGCGCTGTAGAGTCTTATATGAGCTTTATGGGTGAGCAGAACATGTCGCTACCTCCTACCACACCAGAGGAAGCATCTTATATGTCTTTGGATCCAGCTTCCGCTACAGCTGTTTCTGATAGTGACAAAATACAAAGCCTTCCAGAGGATGACCAGACAGACCTTTTAAATATTACATCATTCCATGAGGTATACAGTAGGTACTCTACAGAAGGGGCCAGTGTCCCGATTGAAGATGGTGAGGTTGCTGATGCTTTTACTCCGACTCATCAAAGAATCTTCAAGGAACTGGATGACACTGATGGCCAGCTTCGCCGCTCCAACAAGGAAAGTGTTTTTAATAATCCAAAAATACCTAAAACAAGAAAATCTGCAGTATCTCTTGATGGTTTTAACACAAACAATAAAGCAAAAGTTGCAAAGTCAATTAATTCTAAGCAAAATTTAGAAAAAAAAGGCGTTGCGGGCGACGTCTTGGAAGAGCCAGTCCCTGGTTTCAATCGTGCGAAGTATGATAATATAATGCAAAATACAAACAATGCTAGTATTGTTATTACTAGAGATAGAAACACTAATTTATTATCTGGATATGGAGGAAGAGGCAACACAGGCGCAGGCGCAATTGATATTGTTTGTGGCAGAATGGGAAATAATCCAAAAAAACTGAATGATAAAAATAAAGCTGTTCAAGTCAATCCATTTTTTGTTCCAACTGAAACTGATATGGGAACCTTCGTGGATTCGGCTAGAATTTATATTTCACAAAAAGCAGATATTGATGATTACTTTAAGTTAGTGGACGGTAGAGTTGGAAAAAGTGTTGAGAGATCTGCAATTTGCATTAAGTCGGATGCTTTAAGATTAGTTGCAAATGAGGGTATAAAGCTTGTAACTAAAACTGACCCCATAAATTCAAAAGGTGGTAGAATCAAAAAAAATAGAGGTGTTGACATTATAGCAAACAATGATGACTCCAAACTACAGCCAATGATTCTTGGTGACAACATGCAGAAATGTGTTGGAGAGATGGCGGAAATGATTAACAATCTAATTGGAGCCTTGCAAGCAACAATTAATAATGTTGCTCAGCTGGATGTTGCACTAGCTAGTCACATACACATATCGCCATTTTTTGGTGCTCCCACTCTACCATCCCCAAATGGTGCTCCAATGTGTATAGCGTCATTGATTGAGTTAGTCTCTGTGGAGAGTTTCTCTAGCGCTTCACAAAAATGGAATGTAAATACATTTAAATGGAAATATTTAAAACAGGGTGCTCCTTTGACTATAAGAAGCAAGTACAATAACGTAAACTAATATTATGATTAATGAAAAACTTTTAAAATCTAGAAAATTTTCTTGTGCGTCTGGCATGTCTGGTGAACTCAAGACAATTGATTTTGAATTGCCGCTAAGCGCGGGCGATACTGGACTTTCTGTTTTGTGTCTTAAGAAATTTTTTGATGCGGGCACTGGAACTACTTTTGATAAAAAGTTGAAAAAAAAATTATCAAAATGGCAAATTGATAATTATAGGCAAATTTGCTTAATTGCTGGTTGGATAAATAGACAATTTAATGGTACGATTGAAGATATACCAGAGTTAGAATTTGAAATTGGTACTTTGCAGCCAGCGACATTTGTTGCAATGAAGATTGCAGGTATGGGCCTTGTTAGTTTAAAAAACCTTAATGAACATTATGCTGGCTATGTTGTTGTTAAAGGTGATTATTTAATAAAGATTTCTAATATGTTTGGCTTTTCACTAGATGAAGTCACGCAAGTAAACAACCAAATTCAAAATATTAATTTAATAAGAGTTGGAGAAAAAATTAATATACCAGACCACCAAGTTCAGGTCGGTGTGTTCAGTGAAACAACTTTATCACAGGCTGTTTCCTTAGCTTATTCTGAATTGGAAGATTCGGAAGTTCAGCCGTTGGCAAAATCGCCAGATAAAGATCTCGTTTTAAATATACCCCTTTCTGATGCTGTAAACGAACCATTTAAAGATTCTGAATATTATTATTCCATTTGGGATTCTAATAAAAATAGATCTAACTTACCTTCAGGTTTAAATGAGTTTATCAAAAACAATTCAGCCAAGGCTTTAAAGAAAGCAGTCTCATCTTTGTTTGCATTTTACTCCAAAAAAACTACGTGGGAAATAGATTTAAGATCTAACTCAGGAGCGAAGTTTGAAGCCCTTCTAAAAAATCAAGGGCGTTTTCAAAATGGTCAAAGTGTGTATCAAGCTACGATTGAAGCTGTAGATCCAATGGAGTCATTAGGGTTAAATCCTGGTTCAAACAGGGTAGACATATTGGCTTTTCAGGACTTAACCGAAGGGGCAGTTAATAGTTTTGCTTCTATCGCCAAAATTGCTATGCCAGATCTTAAGCCACGATCAACATTTAAGTTTATTATTGCAGTCAACGCAAGCCTTTTTGACCAAATACCATCAGAACATAAAAGCGTAAAGCAACAAAAAGATGCAGGAAGTGTAAGTAGCAGCACTCCTGCCTGTACTGATGAAGACCTTCTTACGATGACAGAAAACTTTAACCTTGGTGATGAAGAATTTGATAATGTGAAAAACAGACTAAGAAGTCAAAGACAGTTAGCAAAGTTAAAACAGTTAAATTCAAACGAAGAAATGACCTCTCAACTCAAGCAAGAAATAGATGAGAAAGTTTCTGAAATTAATAGGTCGGAATTAGCAGAGTTCAAAGAAAGGTTGGATGATTTACCATTTGTTGTTTATTACAAAATTTCAGAATTAGAAAAAGACATTAAGTCAGTTCACAAAATGATGACTTCATACAATAAAGTTTTAAACGAAGCAAAAGATTTTGGTGTATCAATTACACCAGATGTGTCGCTAGATGAAGAAGCTGACAAATTGATGTCCACTTATAGTGCAATAAAAAAAGTAGCTGGTTACAATGATGTTGAGATCTCTGAAGAAAATTTAGACACTCTTATCATATCATATAGAGTAATAACAAGCGGTCCAGACAACAATGAAAAAATTCAAGGTCTTGAAGTTAAAAGTATTTCTGTTTTAAAAGCAAATCCTGGTATTAAAGTTTTTGATGCGGGTGTTGGTAATTTTCTTAAATCATCTCCAATAACTTCAAGAACTACAGTTTCTTATTTGGCTCTGTTAAATATAATCAAAAAAGACGCCGCAAGATATAATTCTAGAAAATTGCAGGGAGTTGAAATAGACAGGTCTGATGTTTTGGCTTTTGTTTCTTTGTATCATTTGCCGAAACCACAGATAGATTACACTAATATGGATTTAGACTTTAATTCTGTTTTTGGTTCTACGATTAAAGATTTTGATTTTTCAGTCAACAAAATTAAAAGCTTGTCTGATAATTTAAAGCTAAACTACAACTTATCTAACAATCTTGGAGTTTTGGATAAAATCAAACTAAGAACATTTGAGATAGAAAAGTATAGAGAATTTATCATCACAGATAAACTTCCAATAAATATAAATTTTGGAAGCTTGGATGAGTTGTTTACTGAGTTTTTTGATCGTTATGACATGTTGTCACTATTTGTTGATTTTGGGCAGATGGTGCCAGATTTTGAAGTCTGTGAACCAGAATGGGATTTTGATTTTAGCGTACCTAAACTACCAAGAATGCCAACTTTTGATCCTATAGCTTTTATAGTTAGGCAATTAAATCTAGCAATACAAGATCTTTTGTTATCAATATTGTCGGCTATTGTTAGAATGATTTTAAAATTTTTGAATAACAGTTCAAGCCCAGTATCTGGTTTGGATGATTTTTCACGTAAAGCCAAAATGGAAGATTTATTTCCAAACGACGATATTTACGAATTTGGAGACCCAGACCTTAAAGACAGCGTGTCTTCTGGGTTTACTGATATGGGTAGAAAAGGGATAATTGGAAACCCAGGGGTTGTTAATAGAATGAGAACGGCTGGTAAAAAATTGGGCTTATCACCTGATGCTATTAATGAATTACCAAAAATGTTTGAAACAATAACAAGCACATGTACACCCAGAGAGATCTCCGATCTGCTTGATGGTGATCCAACACCAGAAGTTGGTAAGGTGGTTTTGAACGTTGCTAAAAAAACTTGTGGTAGCTTATCTAAAAAAATTAACGATACATCTGATATAATCAAAATTTGCAAAACAGTTGGCGATCTTGTGAACCCCTCTATCAAGGATAAGTTAAAAACATTCACTTTTGGGGCACCGTTTTCAGAAATTAACATCCCTTGTCCAGATGATATTGGGGTGGCCAATGCTGATAAACAAATCAGAGATACGCTTGAACGATTGGATGCTTCTACAGAAGAGATTACCCGAGCAGTTGGTGACGCAAGGAAAAGAAGAGATTCAATTAAAAATTTCTTTACAAAAAATCCTGTTGCAGCACAGATGCCTGGAGGTAAAAACGGATTAGCTGGCTTACCTAGTCCATATGAAAACGAAAACATGAATCGTTTAACCGAGTTAGCAGCAGAGGGTGTTTTTGGCAATGTTGAGGCAGTTTTTATGAGTGAAGTTTCTGGATTTGTGCCTCTCTTGTATAAAGCGCAAATGAGATTTTTAAACCAATCAGATCCTGATTATGATCACATAGGTATGGCTGAATATTTTTATGTAAAAGAGCAGGTTGACAGTATAGATTCTGGCAGAAGTTATACTGAAAACTCCCCTCCTCCTCCTCTGTATAAGCCAGGAAATATTGCTTTTAAATCTGTAGACGACCGTGGTAACCCCACAAGTCCATTAGTTGAGTCGGTTGGTAGAGGACCAGAGTTTGACCTCACAGACAGAGTTGATTCCAGTTTGTTGCAACAAATTATGATGAGACCCATGAACAACACTAGGCAGTCACTTGAAGTGTTTCCTAATTTTTACAGGTATTTGGATAATCCTCGTACTAATTTTGTCGGAACTACAGAAGATAAGTTAAATTTTATTATCAAAAGAGTGGTGCCCGCAATTGATACAGAAATTACAGATTTTGTTGATAGAGGTTACGACAACAAAAAATTCAATGTACTGATGTCAGACAAGTTCTACTATCATACACCAGTTGATTGCTATGACATTGAAAGAACTGCAAGAATTTTTGAAAATCAAGAAGAAGCGGGCATGTCCAAATTTAGTTACAATAGCGAACTAAGCCCTGAAATGACTCAACTGATTAACACAACAAATCCAAACAATGACCCTGAAACTAAAAAACTCTTAAGACCAGAGGCTTTTGCAAAATTACTTGCCGACTCCATAGAAAGAGTAATACAGCAGACATTGCTTGAAAGGAATGTTTTTGAGGGTGCTAATTATGCTGGTCCACAGAAAGTTCTTAATTTTTGGAATAATGAAAATAAGTTTTCCGATGCTACTTTCAGTAGAGGTGGGCAAATATACGACAAAGTTATCGGCAGACTCATTGATGATGAAAGCGAGGGGGCTACTTACAGATCTGGTCACTATGCTTATACTGCGCAGTATTTAATGAATAAAATATCAGATAGTATCCGTAAATCAAAATTTTTCAATAAACAAGAATTGGAGCTTTTGTCAGAAAAAATCTCTTCTAAATACATTGAAGATTTTTCTAATGGTATACGTTGTTTGAAAAAAACAAAAGGTGTAATAGACTTTGAAGAAATAAGAGAATCTGCTCTTAAAGACTATAAAGATTCTCTTAACAGAGAAGAGTTTAATCCTTTAACTAGAGATTTCTCTAAACCTGGACCACTAGAGGAGAGCTTTGCCGACCAGTTAGTATTTCTATATATCAAGACCTTTGTTGTTGAGTTTGCTTTGAAATCTATTTTTATCTCGTCTAAGTATAGTTTGACTTATATGCTTGAACAAGAGTTTATATATGACTTTTTTGTTGATTATATGATTAAAACTTTAGAAACAGAGTTTGCTAATTCCAACAGGTATAAGATTAACTTTTATGATCAAATTAAAAAGATATCAAATGTGGACGACAACAGGCAAGCAGTTGAAGCCCTTGTTGCGAAAATATTTACAAACACAAAAAATGAAATTGAGAAAATCACAAAGGAGCTTTTTCAATCAGAGTATAAGTCATTCCAAGAAGAATATTTCAATGAACTGTCAAATATCTCACGATCAGTCCCGTTTTATGAGTCTGGCGCTGGCCGAGGCAGAGAATATAGGCAATTTTTGCAGTCCTATGATGCTGAATATTTACCCAGGTATAACATTACTTTAGACGAGATTCTTGATCAAGAAATAAAAAAGAACTCTGGATTTTTTGCACTAGAGTATTATTTTAGGATTGAAGATCCAAACCCAGATTATGATAATTATGTTGCTAGATCAATTGGCTACTATAGGGCAAGATATCAAGAGTTTGTCGGTATGCCACTTTTGTATCAGAAAACAGAAGACAGTAAAGCTGAGCCAGGGTCCTCAACAGGTACTATCACTGGAGAGTTTAGTAAATATATTCAAAATATTGCAAGTCGTAGAATAAACGCAGACCATTTTGGAGATTTTGTTAAAGATACTTTTAGAAACAGAGAAAGAAGGAATGGTGCACTAACTGGTGAAACGTATCAATTGGTAGATGGTTTACCTGACTTTGCAACACCCTATGGCTTGCTGAAGAACCACCTAAAGATAGGAGTTAGGCTTGTATACTACAGCGGAAGAAGTCAGTCAGAATATGAAACAGTTCTGTTTGAAAGAGGTCCCTCAACAATATCTCAGGCAAATTCTTTAGAGGCAGGCCTCGCATATTTTGGGGTTACTGAAGGCGGAAGCGTTGCCTCCGCTGCCACTAATATGAATGTCTTATCATGGCCTGAGCTTTATGACAAGACAGTGTATCCAAATATAGCTATCTGGACATCAGAAGCTGCAGGTTTAGCAGGACAAAGAACACCAGAATATAGACCAATTCTAGATTCGTTTAAGCTTGGTCCTACAAGATTTGTGAATCATTATAAGGAAAAGAATTTTGCTACCGAAGGTAGATTTGGAATAGAATCGGTTCTTAAACTGCAGTCAATCGCAAACAACAGTTTTGAAGTCGCTAATCACGAGGTATCCGTTGATTGTATTGATGATTTTTATAACGGGTCTCCCCTAACTGGTATAAGGTTAATAAATGCATATGAAGATAAACTTCTTGACGAATTTATGGGCCTTGGTCCAAAGGTGGACGGAAAAAGAAGTCTTGACAAGTCAAGAATACAATCATCAGAAGTAAAACTTCTTTTCAATGACATCTTCCCTCTTGATCGCATGACTTCTATGTACTTTATCAATGAGCATGGGTTTTTTGATTCAACAAAGAGGTTTGAAAATTTGCTTGGCGGAACAAGAGGTGCAATAAGAAGTACATATAGAATTCTTAAGAATAAAGGCTCTAGTGCTGATCCTGGTGAATTTGGAATAGGTGATAAGACTCAAGTACCAGTTGCTGAGTCTTATTCTGTTATCAATTCAAATATGACATCAACTGGCCCCTCTGGAGATATGGCCGATAGTCTACTTGGCGACCTTGCTCCACAAATACCTAAAATTATCGCCCAAACTCCAATAACTCTTATAAGAGGGTTGGCAAATTCATTAGACCCAGGTTATGCAAAAATGAACCAGATAAGTACAGAAGATCCATGCGTACTTAGAGATGGTGCAGGTATTGGCTCAATCAAGCCACCAATATACACCTTCCCCACTAGAAAGATTAATGGTGGGCTTTCTGGCGATCAGTACGTGCCTGTTACTATTGGTGCTCCAATTGATATTGGCTTGTCAGTTGGTTTGATGTCTAACCCGTTTACCTTTGGTTTCGGATTAGTTGGCCTTACTAACTCTCTAGCACATACTTTTAATGCAGTATCTGGAGACTCTAACACTAGAGCGTATGGAGCACCTGTTACGCCGCTTGGTTTATTGGCTTTAGCATTACCGCATATGCCTGGTGAATCTCCAAATAGAAAGAAGCGCGAGGCGAACTGCCCAGCATCAGAAGGTTCTAATCCAGTTAGAGACACAAAGGGCAACGTTATAGATGGTGATGGAAATAAAATGGAGCTTCAAAGATGTGAAGACGATACTAGCGAGGAGGATTCATAATGGCGGGTATAGGACCAAAATTACCTTTACAATTTGATAACACTGATGGATATAGATTGACTAAAACTATTAATGAACAAATCCGTCAAAACTTAAAAAGTTTGATTTTAACAGCACCAGGAGAAAGGGTAATGGATCCAAACTTTGGTGTGGGTATAAGAAACTATTTATTTTTGCAAGTCTCAGAAGGTATCGTTGGTAGGTTAAGAACAGAAATCAAGAGACAAGTTAAAAGATATATGCCATTTTTGCAAATTCTTGATGTTCAAATTAATTCACCTGATGGAACACAATTTACTGATGACAATATGTTGGGAATAAATATTAAATACAAATTTTTGCCAACGGATGATTTAGATACTCTAACAATAAATTTAGCTCAAACTAATTATTAATGAGGATTTCACATGTCAAAAAAGATTGTTCCAATAGATTATACATCAAGAGACTTTGACTCAATCAGAAAGAGTCTTATTGAGCACGCAAAAAGATACTATCCAACAACATATAAAGATTTTAATAAGGCAGGATTCGGATCTTTAATGATTGATACTGTTTCTTATGTTGGTGATGTACTATCTTTTTATTTAGACTATCAGGCAAACGAAAGTTTCCTAGAGACAGCCGCTGAGTATCAAAATGTAATAAAGCTGTCCAGAGGTTTAGGGT
>Ga0315330_10001269_pt1 | contig 16873 bp, 15 predicted proteins | sample M140m34915metaG_FD_203453 | JGI IMG/M metagenome (GOLD analysis project Ga0315330, IMG submission 203453) | Ammonia-oxidizing marine archaeal communities from Monterey Bay, California, United States - M1 40m 34915 | ecosystem: Environmental > Aquatic > Marine > Intertidal zone | place: USA...
GGTCAATCATCTGCGTGAACAAATGCCTGAAGCCAGCACACGAGAGATTTTTAACTGGTGCGATCCCAGCGGTGCCCTTGATCAGCTTCGACTTGAAGTCATGACGCTCACTGACCGCTGTCTTGCCGACAATCAACACAACGGTATTCAGGTTCGTCGCCAAGCTCAACAGACTCATCGGGCGCTCAGCACGCTCCGGGGTGAGGAATTACAAGGCTTTAGTTACGGCGCAAAGGGTGAAAATTTCCAGGGGCATGATTCCCGAAGTCTCGGTAAAGCCTAGGCCAACCTCTCGTTATTTTGCGGCATGACCGCTGGTTGCCTATGCCTTCGGCTGAGGCTCAAGACCGCACCATTCAGCAATAAACAGCGCCAAAGTCTTGGTCACTCGCCGAATGGACTTAAGGCTCACCCGCTCATCAAAGCCGTGGATATTGTCCGAATCAGGTCCATAAACCAGACACGGAGTCTCAGCGTAGAGCGCAAACACCCGTGCGTCTAAGTAGGCCAGTGAGGAAATATCCTGTAGAGGGGCTCCCACAACTTTTCGATGAAGATTGACCAGCAGCTGCTCAGCATCGGAGCCTGGCTCGAGCACATAGCCTTCTGCCATAAAGCCGTTAAAACTGACTTCTGGCGGATTATTAGAAAGAAAAGGGTGTCCACCTGCCGCCTGCCGCAAGAAATCTTCAATGGCCCGTGCTTGCTCCTTAGCATCCTCCCCTGGATAAAGCCCGGTTCTAACATCGAAGCGACACCAAGCTGGAACAGAGCTCGCCCAATCACCGCCTGCTATTTTACCAACATTCACATTGATGGGCTTTTCGAGGTCTGCAAATAACGGGTACCGACTCTTCTGCGCATTACGGTCCCGTTCAAAATCTTTTAGGGCGGCAATGAGATACATCGCGGCATCGATGGCATTGGCGCCAGAACTCGCTGAGGCAACATGGACGGGATGGCCCGTGACATGCACTTGAAACCAAATGACACCCACATTGGTCCGCACAAGCGACTCCCCCACCGGCTCCGTGATAATCGCCGCGTCAGCTTGATAACCCCTAACCAGAGCCGCAAGCGCGCCATTGCCGGTACATTCCTCTTCGGTCACTGATTGTACGAACACCGGTGCCGCCGGTTGCAGGCCCAAACTGGCGATCGCATCGAGGGCAAACAGGTTAGCAGCAAGACCCGCCTTCATATCACCCGCGCCTCGGCCATAGAGCCAGTCGCCCCTCCGGACCGGCTCAAAAGGCGGCTGCTGCCAAAGATCAACGGGACCCGTTGGAACCACATCCACATGGCCGTTCAAGATCAAGGATCGGCCGATTTGCTCCTGGGGCCGGTGACTCGCCACCACATTGATCGCTTGATCATAGGATACCGAAACCGGTGAAAACCCAGGGTGATGTGCGATGTCCTCTGGATGGATTCGCCAGCGATCAACAGCGTAGCCCCGAGACTGATAGGCATCAAAGAGAAAATCTTGGCAGGTGCCCTCCTGTCCGCGGATAGAAGGAAACCGGACCAGTGCCTCAGTGAACTGAATTTGACGCTCAAACCCAGCATCGACGGCGCTCAATATTGCTTCGTGATGTTCTGTTGGGTCAGTCAAATAGCCTCCTTGGGCTTCTCTCATTTTGGTCTTTGACTTCAGCTTTTTGCTTCAGCCGTTTGCTTCGTCCCTTTGGTTCAGTCTTTTCTTCAATCGTTTTAATCAGTCTCTAACTTTAGGCCTTTACTCGTTGCCGCTTTTTATCGGCCCCGGTCTCATCGAACCTTAGCTCGACGCGAAACTGCGAGGTTCATCTCTGGAAAGTATAGGTAATGCCGGAGGAATACCGAACATTTTGAGCGTCAACACCGGAAATCGGGTTGCTGTCGTGATCAATAGCCACGGTGATATCCAGAGCCAAGGCATCAGTCAGCTGGGTCTTAAACCGAGCTACTGCAATACTACGAAGATCACCAAAGTCGTCAAACTTAGGCTGCAAGTACCCCGACAGGCTAAAACTCGTCGGCACTGCAAGCGCAACCGGGATTTCAGCGGTCATATACAGGTTGGCCCGATAGTTGGATTCGGTGGTCTTCAGACCCACATAGCGCTCTCGCTCTGCAAGGCCCCCCAGCCCGAATAACAGCCGACTCTCATCATCTCCCTGACGCTCAAAGCGATAGCCAGCGCCAATCAGATGCCGACGATCAAGCTTTTGGAAGCGATCTTGCTGGGTCTGCAAAAAAGCTTCAATGCCCGAGCGCTCTGTTAACCCGTTAACAAAGCGTGCGTGTAAAAACCGGTTATCCGCGGTATCGCTACCCCCGGAATCGGCGCGGGCATAACGCCCGATCAGCATCCATGTGCGCTGCTCAGACCGCCAAAGGTTGTGCGTCTCGATGGCGAAATCCTGGCGCGCGTCATTACCACTGGCACCACTGAAATCAAAGGACCATGCGCTGAGCACCTCGGCTTCCGGTGCGGCATAGTATTGATCATGAACATCGACAATGGCCCAGGTCAGCGCCGGATTTAAGCTGAAAATTGCCATCAGCAGCATGAATGCTGCCATAGCAGATTGTCCGCGTTCTAATTTCAACATGGCGTATCCTAACCTGTGCGCTTTCCAACGCAGCATTTTGATCTCGAAGCTATCCGCGCGCAATCCCTAGATACCCACGACGAGCAAAACCACGTATCATCTGGCCACCTTGAAACCGAGCACATGATGGCAACGCAATCTACTGGCAGTGTCGATTTTTCAACCAAACTCTTTTATGGGTTCGGCGCCGTGGCCAACGGCGCCACAGCCAATGGTTTCAATTATCTGTTGTTGTTTTACTACAGCCAGGTCATTGGTCTGCGGGCCGACTTAGTCTCACTTGGCATTCTCATCGCGCTGATTGTTGATGCGGTTTCAGACCCCATGGTGGGCTACATCTCGGATAACTTCCGATCCAAGCTTGGCCGGCGACACCCGTTCATGTACGGCGCGGGCCTGCCGGTCGCCGCCGCTTACTTCTTGCTTTGGTCGCCGCCGGATCTCCCGGAAACAGAGCTCTTCCTCTACTTCGTTGGCATGAGCGTACTCATCCGAACCCTGATTACTTTTTACGAGATTCCCGCTACGGCTTTGGTGGCCGAGCTCACAGAGGATTACGACAAACGCACCGAACTGATGAGCTTTCGTTATTTTTTCGCTTGGTGGGGCGGTCTTACGATGGCCGTACTGAATTATCTGGTGTTTTTGCCCGAGGAAAAGGGTGGCCTTGAATACATCGAGGGCTGGCAGAACTATGGCCTTACAGCCTCTATTATTATTTTCATCTCTATCATGGTCTCGAGCGCCGGCACCCACCGTCATATCCCTTTTTTAAAGCAACCGCCCCCCAAACAGCCCTTTAGTTTTAACCGCACCGCCGGTGAATTAAAAGAAACTCTCTCGAACCGTTCTTTCTTTGCCCTCTTTATCTCGGCTTTGTTCATGGCGGTCGCATCAGGGGTCTCAACCTCTCTGAGCATCTATTTCTCGAGGCACTTCTGGGAACTGACCAGCACCGAAATCGGTTACATGAATCTGCCCTACTTCCTGTCGGCCCTGATCGCCCTGGCCATTGCGCCTTGGATCTCTAAGAATCTCGGCAAGAAACGGGGCGGCATGCTGACCCTCGCGATTTCCTTCGGTATGGCGCCCATGCCCTACATTCTAAGGCTGCTGGGATGGTTCCCGGAAAATGGCACCGATGCCCTGTTCTGGACGCTGGTTGTATTCAATGCTGTCGAGGTCATGCTCATCATTGTTGCGGCGTCCCTGGTCGCTGCGATGATCGCCGACATTGTCGAAGACAGCGAGGTACATACCGGCCGACGCTCTGAGGGTATTTTCTTTGCTGCCAACAGCTTTGCACAAAAAGCCGTCAATGGTCTGGGAGTGGTTGTGGCCGGCCAGATCCTAGCCGCCATTCAATTTCCAACACAAGCCAAGCCCGGTGACGTGCCTGAGAGCACGATAATCGACCTAGCGGTCTACTACATTCCTGTCATTTTAGTGTTCTATATTACTGCCTTGTCGGTCTTGAGCCTGTACCAAATCAACCGAGCCGGGCACGAGGCCAACCTTAAAAAATTATCTCCAAGCGCTGCCGAATAATTCGTTAAATGGCACAATCCCCGGGAATATGATCCGATCGATCGGCTGCCGTTCTCATAAGGACATTGACCCATGCAAAATGATTCATCCAGCCGCTTTATCATGGAAAGCGCCGATGTCCGGGGCTATATGCTGCAACTCAACCGCACCTTAACGGAGAGTTTATCTGCAAGCGACTATCCAGCACCCATTCGGTCCTTGCTGGGTGAATTTATGGCCGCAGCGGCCCTTTTGTCCCAGACCATCAAATTTGAGGGCCGGCTGTTGCTACAGGTCAAGGGCGCCAGTCCGATCAACTTAATTGCCGCAGAATCCAGCCACGAACGCGGGCTTCGCTGCGTCGCGCGATTTGAACCCCTGGATGATTCTGGACCCCTGGATTTTGAACACTTGCTTGCCGGCGGCACACTGGTTGTGACCATTGAACCCGATCAAGGGGACCTCTATCAAAGTCTAGTGCCCCTGACGGCACCCACTTTGTCTGAATGTTTGGAGTTTTACTTCGGACAATCCGATCAACTGGGCACACAAATCATGCTGCACTGCGATGGTCAGCGCGCCTGTGGATTTTTACTCCAACAGTTGCCGCCCCAGCGCACGCCAAGCCCCAAGGCTCGAGCCGATCAATGGCAGCACTTCAGCATCCTTGGGGCAACCCTGACACCTGATGAAATCTTCACCTTGCCAGAAGCCGTGATCATTTCGAGGTTGTTCGCGAAAGATCCGGTTGAGCTCTTCGCGCCCCAAACGCATCACTTTGCCTGCACCTGTAGCCGACAAAGAATGGCCAGCGCCTTACTCGCCCTCGGGGAGGATGACCTCGAGGCCCTGCTCGAAGAGCAGCCCATTCTTACCATGGCCTGTGAATTTTGCGGCGCTGAGCACCGCTTAGACCGCGAGGCCATTGCAGAACAGGTTCGAGGCGACGAACCGCGTCACTGAAACCCTTTGACTGGCTGACCCTATCCTGACGGCTGGCCAGAGTAACTCACAAACATCTGCTCAGGCACTGCTCAAGAGCACCGGGCCTTGCACAAAAGTGCGAGGTACGTTGGGATTAAGCTAGGTGGTTTAAGCTCAATGGTTTGAGCCCGCGGATTAATGTTCGAGGGTTTAACCTTCATTTCTTGGGTTAAAGAGTCTCAAGACTCGATTGTTTTCTTCTCGCTACGCAGGAAAATAAAAAAGCAGACCGTCGCAACCGCTGACAGTAGATGCCAGATGCCATGAGCTTGAATCAGGGCATCCGGGTCACACCAAGGATGACCCGCTTTTCCGGTTTGCCAAATCGCGTTCGCCGATAAGTAGCTCACCACACCGAGTAAAAACCAAGGAAAGTAAGTTCGACGTCCCGGCGCCGGGCCCGAAGACAAAAGCCCCGGCAGCCAGAATAAGACCACCCACCAGTACCGACCAGGCTCAGCCCACATCTCAAAGGGCGTGATCCCAAAGACCCCCGCCACGACAAAACCTACCCACCCCGAAAGCCAGCGCAGAGTCGGTGACCAAAACCGGTAGAGGGTTTCACTGATGATCCAAAATGCGATCGACAGACCAAAAAAATCAAGATTAATACCAAGCCCCCAACCATTGACTGCACGACCCACGCCATACACCACTACCAGCGCCGCATAAATGCCCAGAGTTTGACTCGCGGGCCAGCGTCCCAACCCCGAGAGATTGATCAACCAGGGAATGAGGATGTACATCACCATGCTTAAGTTATCGGCCCAACCCCCCCAAGCGGTGTGGGTGCCATGCATCAATAGGGAACCCGGTCCTAGCCATATGGCGGTCCCGGCGTAGAGCAGCGCCACTGGACTATGCCCGAACAACATGCCTTCTCGGCCCGCCTTAACATCTTGACCGAGGGTCCAAAGCATCCACAACCCGCCGACCATAAAACCAATATTGCTCAGCGCATTGACGGGCTCGCGGTAAAGCCCGGGTTGGACCCGCTCACACCATCTTGAGACTTCTCCGATCGCTTGCTCGACCGCGGCGGGGGTACCCCAGCCTGACCATCCGACTGCAGTGTACCCAACAAAGAAAAGCACACAGGCGGCAACTCCAATCCAAAAGGGCGTAAAGGCATCTGATCGCAACACATCAATACTCCGTGGTTGAAACGTTTTCGGTGATCAAACTCAGCGTTGTTCGTCTGTCGGCTCTTGATTGATCTATTGTCGAATTATTAATCTATTGTCGAACAGTCTGTTGTTTAAAAATCAGTCATGAACAATTTAAACAGCAGACAAAGCGTCGATCCTCTCCAAAATTGACACACACTTTGAGCTTCTCGATCCCGCTGCCAGTTGGTTGTCCAGGGATCAATAGGCGTCTTTAAGCGACATGTCCTCTCGCAGAGTCCTTGACGCCAAATAGTAATGTAGGGCGGACCAGAGATTCCCGGCAACCGCCAATATCAGCAAAGAATACCGAATCGCATCAACGCCGTAATCTTCAGAGAAAAAGTCGCTCAAGGCCCCGGCGAAGACAGGTCCAAGACCAAGCCCAATTAAATTGAGAACAAACAGCAACAAGGCCGAGGCGGTCGCGCGCATCTGGGGCGGTACCAATGTCTGAGTCATACCAAAAGTGGGCCCAAGATACATGGGTCCGAGAATGGCGCCGGGGACGGCCAGCACCAGGGCAAGCACAGGGTCCTCAGTCGTATAAAAAAAGAAGGCAAAGGGCACGGATAAAAAGGTCGCCACCCCCGGAAAAAGCATATACCAGCGTTTGTCTTTCTGGCCAAATCGGTCGCCCAAGTAACCGCCCAAATAGGTGCCAAAAATCCCGGTCAACCCGATAAGAAATAAATAGGTCGAGGTTTCAGCCAATCCATAGCCATGAATCCGCATAAAAAACGAGGGTAAAAACAGCGCTACGCCGTATCCCACAAACGCATGCAGGGATCCCGCAAAGGATAGATGGCGAAAGGAGCGCAAACTCCACATAAAGCGGATGGTCTCAAGCAGCGGGATTTGTTCGCTTGGCGCTTTGGCCTCGGGTGCCTGCAGTCCTCGCAAGGGTTCTCGAATTGTAAAATACACCACCGCTGAGAGCAGAATGCCCGGGCAGCCAACCAGCAAAAATGCCATCCGCCAACCGTAGTATTCACCGATCCAACCGCCAGCCAAGGTTCCAATTGCACCGCCGATTGGAATTCCCATTGCATAGGTCGCAAGCGCTGTCGCACGTTTGGACTCAGGATAATAATCCGAAATCATAGAATGTATCGGCGGGGAGCAGCCGGCTTCACCAATACCCACCCCAACGCGCGCGAGCAGCAACCCACCAAAGGACTTCGCGGTGCTGGTCATCATGGTCATGCCGCTCCAGATCAGAATGGCCAAGGCGACGATGTTCTTTCGATTACCCACATCCGCCCAACGCGCAATGGGAATGCCAGCAAATGTATAAAACAGCGCAAACGCGATACCACCGAGCAATCCGAGCTGGGTGTCACTGAGTTCTATCTCTTGCTTTATAGGTTCGATAAGAATCGAGAAAATTTGGCGATCGACAAAATTAACAATATAGACCAATAAGAACATGCCCAAGGCATACCGCAAATACGTTGGGCTATAACCCTGCGCCGAAGCTTCTGATGTCGGCGTATCTTGATCTTTCACAAACTTCCCTTATCGCTTTTTAATTTCTGACCGGCACAGCCACCCTGGACAGGCGCTTTGCACAGAGCGCTTTGCATTGTCGCCACCACCTCGGGCTCAGCCCCCGCTCCAGGATCTATGAGGATACCACCGGCAATACCTCAAAGAGCCAGGCATCACCCTTTTTGATCATGGCACGGACCGCCTCTGGTGGCGTATCCACCGAACCCAGATTATATTTTTCTGCGAACCTACCCATGACCGCCGGAATCTCTGGCGCATCCAACAAACGCTCGAGTCGTTGGGGGTAGAGATGACCATCTGCTCTGATCAGTATCGAGTCATCCCGCTCAAGGTAGGATGGCCATTGTTTCCAAAGCTTGCCAAAACTGGTGTTCATGTAGCCACTGACAAGAAACAGCCGGGTCTCGAAGACCACCAACCAAATCGTTCTCGAGGTTGCAGGATCCATGGTCTGAAACTCGATCGTGTCACGCCCCTCCAGCATCGAGAAATCTCTGGCACTCGCCTGCAGCTCGCCTGATGAAAATGCACCCCCAGAAAGCATACCCATTGGACCATCTACAAAACGCATAGCGCCCAACCCCAGTAGCGCAAGTACCACAATACCCACCGCAAGTTTTATCATCCCTTTAACCCAATGCATCGCGATTTCCAATTCTTGTTTAAGGGCTGACACTAACACAGACAGATGGAGGCGGGCGCAAAATTTTCGATCCATACCTAGGCGAGCCGACGAGCTTTGCGAGGCGTTTCATCCGCCTCAAGGTGTTCTTGAGGCCGCTTTTCTGGTTTGATTACCTTGTCAGTCTTGATCAATAACAAGGCCAACACCAAGACTTAAATATCAGGGGATTACACAATGATCATTCAAGGCACAACGGTCGATGCCCAACGCTTCGAGACCGAAACAGGATGGACCATCACCAGTGAAGGCGCTTGCAAGAGCGATGCTTGCATCCCATTACCCTTTGCTCATGACGGTCAAACACTGCCCGCAAAGGCTCTGGCAGAAGCCATGCATCTGCCTGTCGTTGAAGCACCAGAGCTCGACGCCATCGCTATCGGGCCAGAGAGCCTAGGCAGCCATTCGCTGCCAACGGCTCAGGCACCCGAATTATCCTTGCCGGATCTGACCGGAAAAATTCACCATTTGTCCGATTTTTTAGGTCAAAAGGTCATTCTCTATGCATGGGCGCCCTACTGAGGCTGCTCGAATCACTTGTCCGTGTGGCGAGCATTGCGAGACGAGCTTCATCCTCAAGGCGTAGAACTGATCACGGTGGGTTTGGACAGCCTCGGCGCTGAAGGTTGCCGGGCCGCACTAGAGACCGCAGCGCCCAGTCATCCTGCACTGATTGATACCCATCACCAGATGGCGAGCCATTTCGGCATCGTCAACATCCCTCAGTCGGTTTGGATCGACGAGCAAGGCATGATCGTTCGCCCGGTCGAATCAGCGCCGCCACCCCCGACTGAACCAGCGCCAGCACCTGCTGGCTCCGAAGCCTTGCCCCAACGATTGACGGACATCATGGTCGAGGCTGCGCAAATCGAGACGGACCCTGCACGCTATCATCAAGCGCTCAGGGATTGGGTTGCCAATGGCAGCAAGAGTCAATACGCCCTTTCGCCGGAAGCCGTGATCAAACGGTCCAAGCCACCCTCGAGCGATCGCGCAATGGGTCATGCCCACTTTGAGCTGGCCTGCGAAGCGGTTGTGCAAAATGCCAAAGACCTGGCCATCCGACATTTTAGGGCGGCCCACGCGCTTGTGCCCGAAAGCTGGACGTACCGTCGCCAAGCTTGGTCTTTAGAAGCGGTCGAGGCCGCGGGGCCTTTTGCCCGCTTTTGGCAAGGGCCCAGCCCCGACGCACCCGAGAACTGGCCCTACGAATCAGATTGGTTGACCGATATTCGCCGTGAAGGACCCGCCAATTATTACGCCCCCTGGCAGGACTAACCGAGATTCAGCCCGGCGGCTAAATAAGCATCGGCTCGCTCAACACACCCGGCTTGGGTGCCTGCATTGCGGCGCCTTAAGCTTTTGGTACGATCATCTAAAGATCTAGGACAAAAAAGAAACCTAAAACGCCAGGCCCTAAAGGCGCTGCGGCTGAAACTAAAACCGGGGACAGGTCAATATCCCGGTCCATAATAGCCTCGTCGCAGAAACCCCCGACCCTTTTCACCCCTCGCGTGATGAACAACGTGTTTAAAGCAGAGCCGGTCTCCAGTCAGCAATCCGGGCATCGGTTATCTTCTAGCCGTGCAAGATTTTTTCGGCACTTCAATTCGACCCGGTGACAATACATCGAGCGTCACCACAACCGGAATGGATCTAGCGGATTTTTGCAGCCACCACGGGAACAACTTCTGATTGGCGGCGGTAAGGGAACGTATCCTCAAATCCGCAAAGTTGCTCGAAACTCTCAGGGTCGTCGCAGTCGGCAGCCAATGCTCTTGGAAACCCCCCAACCAAATCTTCTTGGGGCAGCACCATCATGTGCCGATAATAATTGGCCACCGATAGGCGCAAACCCGGGGTTTGTTTTGGAAACGCGCCGTGCCAGGTCGCACCGTGAAAAACAATCATCGAGCCCTTGGGCGCAATAACAGGCACAGCGTCTTGCACAGCCTTTGGGAATTGAGCGGGTGTTCCATAGCGATGGGATCCCGGGACATAGGCTAAACACCCATTCTCCAAAGTGTAGTCGGTTAAACACCAATTGGTGTTGGCGGTCAGAGCATTGCGGCCCCAAGGCAAAGGCTGGGCTGTCTGATCTGCATGCATTCCAAGACTCGGCCCGTAACCATAATCCCCCTGCCACTTGATAAAACTATTGTGGCTGCTAAAGCGTGTAGCGCGCCGCCCAATTTGACTGCGGATCAATTCAAGTGCGACGGGGTTCACAGCAAGATTACGAAACAGACGATGCTTCTGAGATAGCTGTTGAATCAGAAATTGACCGGGTTCAAGCGTATCACGACTGAGGTTCTCTGGTGGCCTGGGAAAGACCAGCGTCTCTTTGGGGCCCTCAGCCAGAGAAAATTCGCTACCCGTCATCTGCTGCGCTTGCTCGAGCAGCACCTCAACCATTGCATCAAAATCGGCCATGGCAAAGCCATGAACCTCTGGGGGGACCACCGTGAGGCCCTGGGTTTCGAGGGCTAATAAATAAGGCTCTAAACCTGGAGTCGAGACAGCCTTTTGCATCGCGAACACCTTATGTAGGATGAAATAACCTTTGATACTGATCAAACCCCCACCTAAGTGCAAGCCTGCACCGGCAATGATTGAGACCCTCCGTCTTTTATGCTGTAGTGCCCGAGCTGCCGAAGGACATCGCGCAGAGTCTATGGGAAGAGGAGATCTCTATGGCATTAGAAGTCATTGGTGCGGGTTTTGGCCGCACAGGTACTTTGTCGCTGAAGTTTGCGCTGGAGCAGCTCGGCTTTGACGCCTGCTATCACATGATGGAAATACGACATCACCCGGAACACACCGAACTTTGGCGGCAGGCACACCTCGGCCATCCCATTGATTGGGAAACTTTATATACCGGCTACCAAGCCTCAGTCGATTGGCCCAGCTGTAATCTCTGGGAAACTTTAGCGGCTGTCTACCCCGACGCGAAAATCATCCTCTCGTTGCGCGACCCGGATCACTGGTATGACAGCGTGATGAACACCATCTACCCTTCCTCCAGCGAACGTTTAGCCTCTGAGGAACCCAAGGAGCAAGCAGCGGGACGATGGGCGATGGAAGTGATCTGGGATCGTGTTTTTGATGGCCGAATGTCCGACAAACAGCATGTTATCGATGTCTTTAACCGGCACAATGACCACGTCATCAAAACTGTTGACCCGGACCGGCTGCTAGTCTTTGAAGCCACAAACGGCTGGGGACCGCTGTGCGAGTTTTTGGGCAGGCCGATTCCTGAGGAGGATTACCCTCGGGTGAATTCGACGGAAGATTTTAGACAGTTCTTTCCCAGTAAACGCTCAGAGAATTCTTGAGGCTGAAGGCCCTTGATGGATTTAGCCCGGTGATCAGCAACGCCGCGACCCATATTCGGATTAGGAGAAGACAATGAAACTCTGGCACTGCCATGACGCAAGGTCACTGCGCGCGCTGTGGGCCCTTGAGGAAATGGGCCTAGACTACGAACTCGAGATGATGGCGTTTCCGCCGAGGTTTTTGCACGAGGGGTATATGGACGTCAATGTTTTGGGCACGGTCCCTTACTTCGTCGATGGAGAACACCATTTAACCGAGTCAACCGGAATCTGCCATTACTTGGTAGAAACCTATGATCAGTATGCGTTTGGAATTCGGCCCGGAGAATCAGGCTATGGCGCCTACCTCAACTGGTTGTATCACAGCGACGCTACCCTAACCTTTCCCCAAACCCTCTATCTGCGCTATACCCGGCTCGAGCCCGATGCGACCAAGGCCTTGGTCGGTGAAGATTATCGAAAATGGTATCTTGCTCGATTACGCATGCTGAATCAGCGTGTTGAAGACCACGAATTTTTAGTTGCGGACCGCTTCACCATCGCTGATATTGCGTGTGGTTATGCCCTCTACTTAGGCGAGAGCCTCGGTATTTCAGAAGCCTATAAAGCGCCTACTTTGGCCTATCTTGAGCGGCTTAAGGCAAGGCCCGGCTTTATCAGCGCACAGCAGGTGCAAAAGGAAGCCGCCCCACCCGCCGCCTAACCGTTACAGGGCTGCAACATTAGACCCTGCAGCGAGGCGCATCGCTGGGGCACCACTCAGGCCAAAGACCCTGGACGAACAGATTAGTCACCAAAGGAGTCATTCACCGTGGAGCACGAGGTTCAAATTGTCGGTGGTCAATCAGCCGCTCAGGTTTTCTATGACGTTCTTTGCGCTGCTGTCAGCGAATTTCCAGAGGCTTTTAACGATCTGACAATACCAACGTCCTTGGCCGCTTTCAGAAAACAATACATCGACTTTTTGCCGCAGTTTGAAACCGCTCGACTCACAAGCTATGACCGCCAAGCCATTGCTGTACACCTTGCCCGGGCCTACCTGGAACAGCTCGCCATTGGCGACAACCCGCCGCTGTCTCACCCCTTAGATCCCACAAGGGCGCCCCTAAAACGCCACACCAAGGCAGCCAATGCCTCCCCAGGATGGACACCGACACTGCACTTTATGGAGCAAGACTGGCCAAACCTCAAAGCGCTGGCAGCCCATCTAGAGAGGCTTTCGCTGACATCAAAAGCCGTGACCGAGGCTTTGTGCTGGCTTGAATCAAATCATCTGCAGGACAAGACGCTGCACCTTAGGGGCCGGAAGGTCGTTGTGCTGGGCGCGGGCGCTGAAATGGCGCCTACCGAACAATTGCTTCAAGCCGGGGCCAATGTGCTTTGGCTAGACCTGGCGCCGCCCACCCACTTGATCAATGCGCCCCATCTCCAGGGAGACCTATCTTGGATCGAAGAGGGGGCCGATCTGCTGCGCCAACCCGCCGACATTGCGGCCACAATCATCGAATTTGCGCAAGGCCAGCCCACTGACCTCTGTCTTTATGCCTACGCACCAGGACAGGCCCGAGAGCTCAGACTCACCGGCGCCATGAATGCCATCATTGAGGCACTACCCGCATCGATCATTGCGAGCGTTACCTTACTGCTCTCACCCACTACCGCCACTCCGCTTCCAGTGGAAGACGTGCTCGCAATGCGAACCCGTCAGCAGCAGCGTCCTCCTTGGGAAGCCTTTTTGGGGCAGTTAGGGTTTTTGGGACGAGGCAGTGGTTGCGTCGCAAAGGGCGAGATCGCGGCAAGCAGAAGTCTGGTGGGTATTCAAGGCGCGAGCTATCAGGCAGCGCAATATCTCGGAAAGCTCATGACAGCAGAAGCTTGGACGACCCATGGCCAATTCCTGCAAAACGCTTCCACTGGGCTTCGAGTTTCAGCCAATACGGCGCCAATTACTCAAACCCGCTCGGTCACCCACCCGATTTTTGATGCCGCATTTGGGGGTGCCAAGGCCCTCGGTGTCGAAACCCTCACACCGTTGCAGTCGCAAACCCTCAATGGCTTACTCGCCATTCACGACTGGATTCATCCAAACCTACCCGTTCCTGCAGCGCTTCGCGTCCATGGGGGGATCCACACCTTGCCCTACCCGATGAACACTGCGCTGCGCGTCGCTGCCGCCATTGGCTTTGCGCGCAGACCGAGTCTCTTGGTCCGGCTCTTACGGCCCTAGGTAGGCCTTGGTCAATCCTAACCCAACAGTCTGTGTCCAAAGCGTTGAACAATTAGGCAATCATAATGGTCTCTAGGGGGCGGCTCACGGCAGGCTTCTTGATGCCTACAGCGGATTGGACTGCTCAAAGCGGCCAGCAAACACGGCCGTCATTTAACGGCCATGGATCAAGCCCAGCGAATGCTCGGAAGTCCCCATCATCAAGTACTCAGCAGAAACCTCAATCGTTGACGAATCAACATCGGGATGAGAAGGTCAAGGCTCAGTCATCCGGCCCGGGCGCAATCATTATGAATACTCCATCAGGGATGCGCCTCATCAAAACCCAGGTGATTCGCGATCCCAACAGGGCGCAGCAGCCCCCACAGAACAACCCCGGGAGATAATTCATGACATCATTCAGCGGCGCAGATCTCATCGCGGCGGCCCTTGCCGAGCTCAACATCAAGCATGTCTTTGGCATTGTTAGTATCCACAACATGCCCATATTCGATGCCATCAATCGTCTGGGGAAGACCGCGATCATTGATGTTCGGCACGAGCAAGCCGGCACCCATGCCGCCGACGGCTATGCAAGAGCCACCGGCGGTCTCGGCGTAATGATTGCCTCAACCGGTCCGGGCACTTCAAACACCGTGACAGGGCTCTATGAGGCTCAGTACGGCTCATCGCGGGTGCTCGTGATCACCGGTCAGGCAGAGACGACTTTTTATGGTCGAGGGGTCGGTTACGTCCATGAAGCCGAGCAGCAGGTGGCCATGCTCAAAAGCGTTTGCCGGCGCGTCGAAAGCCCGCGACACATCACTCAACTTGGTCCCTGCCTTCAATCTGTGATAACTGACCTGTTCACCGGTCGCCCGGCGCCCGGGGCCCTCGAGATCCCCATCGATCTTCAGTACGCTGAGACCGAGCCCTTTGGGATCGATTACCCTCAACAGGTTGACTATCAACCAAAGCCAGCCGCGATCACCGCAGCCGCGGCACGCATTCAATCCGCAAGCCGAAGAATCATCATTGCCGGTGGTGGCGTTATCGCATCAGGCGCCAGTGCTGCGCTGTGCCGTCTGGCTGAAAAACTCGACTGCCCCGTCATCACCACCGTCGACGGACGCGGAGCGATTTCCGAGTTGCATCCCCGTAGCATTGGCAATTACTACAACAGCGCGGGCATGTACGCAGCGCTGCAAGAAGCGGATGTCACCATCGCTGTCGGTACACGATTTGCTGTAGGGGTAGACGGTCAATTTCAATCCCAAACCCCGCCTGGGGATCTGATTCAAATCGACATCGATGGTCCCATGATCGGCCGAACTCACCATGCCCAATACCCCATCGCTGCTGATGCCCGGGCGGCCCTTGAGGCTCTTGGTTCCGCCATTACAGAACCGAGCATGAACGACGACCAATTCAACCAAAAAATCTGGGAGGCTCGAGACGGCCTGAGACAGGCCATGCGTAAGCGTCTCGGCAAGGATTTTCCTAAAATTATGGATCTCATTCGTGAGCAACTACCCGATGACGGCTTGTTTGTTCGCGACCAAACCATCTCAGCCTATAACTGGGGCAATCAACAATTTCCGATTCTCAGCCCAAGAACGTCAATGAATCCCTCCTCCGGGGCGATCGGACCCGGATTCCCAATGTCTTTGGGCGCTGCCATCGGAGCCGGTAAAAAAACCGTCGTTGTGCATGGTGACGGGGGCTTTATGTTCCACGCCACCGAGCTCGCGACAGCCGCCCAATATCAAGTGCCCCTGGTCATTCTTGTTTTTAACGACTCAGGCTATGGCGTGCTGCGCTGGCTGCAAGATACCCGATTTGGACGAATCAACGAGACCGATCTCGGGAAGGTCGCCTTTGCAAAAATGGCCGATAGCATGGGCGTGCCCGGGGCCCGGGTTCAATCCGTCTCGGAGTTTGAGCAACATTTAAAGACCGCGATGGCAACCGAGGGTCCCTATCTCATTGATATTGATATGGCGCATCTAGACCCCATGGAAATCTCAATCATGCCGAAGAAGACGGTCGAACTGGGCATGGATTAAAGCAGTGGCGGGCCTCCACTTAGACAAACCCTGGCGTTCAATGGCTGAGGCTCTGCCTAGTATTCGCGGCCACCTCGGCGTCTTTCAACTGGCTAATGCCGATTTTAAGATCGTTTATATGGGTTACGCGGGCGGGCGAGAACCCTTTGGATTAAAAAGTGCCATCGAAACTGCGCGCCTGCGCTGCACATCAGCCGTTTACCTCCGCTATGAAATCACCAGCAGTTATCAGACCCGATACCGGGAGCTCTTAATGCTCTACCAAGCAAGCCACGGCAAGTTACCCCAAGACAACTCACCAATGCGGCTCGGCCGCCTGAGCCCAGCATCATGAACCTTGAACTCACTCAAGAACAAAGCCTCATTGTTGCAATGGTGCGGCGCTTTGTTCGAGAAGAAATTTTACCCCTTGAACTCAATCTCGACCCAGATGGGGATGAACTCGCGCCGGAGGACCAAGCGCGACTGATCGAAAAAACCAAAGCCATGGGACTCTATGGACTTGATATTCCGCCTGAATACGGAGGGCCTGACATCGATCTTGTCACTCGAACCCTTCTTGCCGTCGAGATGGCTCAACATCGCGCAGGGCTCTACGCACCTTGCTACGGCACCTTCGGTGGCGCCGGGCTTGCGCAGCTTTTCGAAGCGACAGATAACCAGAAAGAACGCTATCTTTATCCAACCCTTCGAGGAGAGAAGCGCGGTTTTTTTGGATTATCAGAACCCTCTGGCGGCTCTGACCCAGCCCGAGCGATTCAAACCAAAGCTGTTCAAGACGGCAGCGACTGGGTAATC
>Ga0315330_10001272_pt1 | contig 16854 bp, 16 predicted proteins | sample M140m34915metaG_FD_203453 | JGI IMG/M metagenome (GOLD analysis project Ga0315330, IMG submission 203453) | Ammonia-oxidizing marine archaeal communities from Monterey Bay, California, United States - M1 40m 34915 | ecosystem: Environmental > Aquatic > Marine > Intertidal zone | place: USA...
ACTGTTGATGCTACTGGTTGTTCAGACTCACAAAAGGACACAGACGCTGACGGTGTAACTGACGACATTGATACGTGTGCTGATACTCCTAGTGGAGAGACTGTTGATGCTAATGGTTGTCCAATTCCATTATTTGTAGAAAGTGTAACATTTATAAAGAATGTATATCCAAATCCAGTTAAAGATGTCTTAAAGATTTCTCTCATTGACAACTTAAATGTTAAAGACATCTATTTTATAGATTTAGCTGGAAAAATTTTAAAGCCAGCAGATATTCAGAAAAACAGAAGGGAACTTCAAGTTGATGTTTCTAACCTTAATGATGGAATTTATTTATTGAACATCAACACAGATAATAAATTCAATAAAGTTAAGGTAATAATAGAGAGGTAAATTTCTATTTTTTGTAATACAATAGATTATATCTGTTAATATGTCCTCTAAAAATCCAAATGGAATTTTTTGGAGGACATATATTAATATGAATAAACAAAAACAAAAAATCATAAGAGGTGGAGCTTTCCTATACCTTTCAGAATCTAAAAAATAAATATATATTTATTAAAAAATTATGTTTTTAGAAAGGTCAATTAATCAGGAAGATAAAATTGGGTGGATTGAGGTAATTTGTGGTTCAATGTTTTCGGGAAAGACAGAGGAACTTATCAGGAGAGTTAAACGTGCTAAGCTTGCAAAACAAAAAATTAAAATCTTTAAGCCAAAACAGGATACGAGATATAGCAAAAAAAAAGTAACATCACATGACAATAACTCTATAAAGTCAAAGCCTATAGATTCACCAGAAAAAATACTAAAGACCTTTGAAAAGTTTGATGTTATAGGGATTGATGAGGCACAATTTTTTGATGAGAGTATTGTTGATGTTGTTAATAAATTAGCTAACTCAGGTAAACGTGTAATTGTTGCTGGGTTAGATATGGATTATAGAGGGAAACCCTTTGGGCCTATGCCTAATTTATTAGCAATTGCTGAGTATGTGACAAAGGTTCATGCTGTATGTACAAAGTCAGGAAAAATGGCATCTTACACTCATAGGATGGTTAAGAATGAAGATCTTGTTCTTTTGGGAGATACTAGAAGGTACGAGGCCTTGAGTAGAAGAGAGTTTATTAAAGCCAAGAAAAACAAACAAAAATAATTATGGCAAAAGTTAAATCATATGCAGCTCTTCAAGCTGATAAACCACTAAACCCTTACGAAATAAATAGAAGAGAAATAAACACTGATGATGTAAATATTGATATTTTATATTGTGGTGTTTGCCACTCTGATATCCACATGGCAAGAAACGAGTGGAATAACTCATCAATTTACCCAATGGTACCAGGTCACGAAATTATCGGTGTAGTAAAAGATGTAGGAGCTAACGTGACAAAATTTAAAATTGGAGATAAAGTTGGCGTAGGAGTATATGTAGATGCATGTGAAAAATGTAACAATTGTGATACTGGTAAAGATAATTACTGTGAAGAAGGAATTGTACTGACATATAACTCTTATGAGTACGGAACAAAAAACATAACATATGGTGGGTACTCAAAAAGTATTGTAGTTAAGGAAAATTATGTCATAAAAGTTCCTGAAGGAATGAATATGGAAAAGGCAGCGCCATTGCTTTGTGCTGGTATAACTACATATTCCCCTTTGAGACATTTTAAAGTTAACAGCGGCCATAAAGTTGGAATTGCTGGGCTTGGTGGATTAGGTCATATGGGATTAAAGTTTGCTTCCTCTTTTGGTGCAGATGTTGTTGTTTTAAGTACCTCTGACTCTAAAAAAAATGAGGCATTAGAGATGGGAGCAAATCATTTTGTGAATGTTAATAATAATGCTGATGTTAAGAAACACCTTAACTCTTGCGATTACATTCTTGATACTGTTTCTGCAAATAGGAATATGGCTCAAGTGTTTTCATTTCTGAAAACTGATGGATTGATTATGCTTGTTGGTCTTCCAATGGAGCCTCTTGCAATATCAAGTTTTTCTTTGATTGATAAGAGGAAGGGAATAGTAGGTTCATCAATAGGAAGTATTGGGGAGACACAGGAGATGATAGATTACTGCAACGAGAAAAATATCTACCCAGAAGTAGAGATGATTCCAATATCAAAAATTAATGAAGCTTTTGACAGGACTATCAATAAAGATGTTAGGTATAGGTTTGTAATTGATATGTCTACACTCTAATTACCTTCCTCCAGGAGGACAGTTTTTTCTCAAGAAATCAGTAAACATTAGTCTTACGTGCGGATAGGCCCCATCCTCTCTTATTCCGTGTGATCTATTTGGATAGGATAACATATAAAATACTTTCTTATGTTTAATTAATTCATTTGCCAACATTTCAGCGTTTTGGTAATGTACATTATCATCACCTGTGCCGTGAATATATAACAAATTCCCTTCAAGATTTTTAGCGTATTTGATAGGAGAACCGTCCACATAATCTTGGTAACTTTCTTTTGGATCACCCATGTATCTTTCCTGATAAATATTGTCATAAGTTAATTGATTAGCAACTGCTGCAACTGCAATTCCTGTATGAAAGATTTCAGGGTACTGAAATAAGCAATTTAATGTAGCTGTGCCACCTCCACTCCAACCATGAACTGCCACACGTGATGTGTCTATGAAAGTGTATTTATCGAAAACAGCCTTCGCTCCCATTGCCATATCTCTCACATTAACTCTTCCTATTTGTCTATAGATTGCTTTTCTCCAGGCCCTACCTTTAGGAGAGGGGGTTCCTCTTCCATCAAATGTGACATAAACATATCCGTCTTCAGCTAAGTTTCCATCGTAGAGTCCGTTATTTCCAGCCCCATATCTATTTACCCCAGTTTGACCAGCAGGCTCACTATAAAAGTAAAATAAGACAGGATATTTTTTGTTTTTATCCATGTTTTTTGGCTTAACAATCCAACCTTCCATGGTCACGTCATCCTCTGTAGTTATCTGAAAAAATTCTAGTGGATGATCATTTTTCTTTTCCCTATCAAATTTATTTACCATGTTCTGGTCTTCATTTATAAACTTGTGATCAGGCAATGAAACTACCGCCTGCATGGGTCTTGTGAAATAATTTGAGAAAGAGTGGAATGCGTATTTTGCCTTAGTGCTTATCTGGTAATTATGTGAACCTTCAAGTATTTCTGGTGTTATTCTTTTAAGATTTCCCTTGCCCTTTGCCGATGTCTTATAAAGGTATCTCTCTGTCGGCTGATTAGGAGAGGCTATAAAATAAACTTCATCAGATTTTTCGTCATAAGCGAGTGGCTTGACCACATCATAATTGCCTTTCGTTACTAGATATTCAGTTTGTTTTTTAATATTAAATCTGTAGATATGAGACCAACCGTCTTTTTCTGTGGTATACAAAAATTCCTTTCCACTATTTATAAATTTCCATCCTGCCTGAACTTGATAAGGCCATGAGCTTCTAAGATCAACCCATGCGTCATCTTTTTCTTCCATCAACAATTTACTTTCTCCGGTATCAGAATTAGCCACAAAAATTTTACTATGATTTTGTTTTCTATTTAGCTGTTGAACCATCAGCTCATCTCTTCCAGGAATCCATGTCATTCTTGGGAGGTAGTATTTGTGTGACTCTCCAGGAATATTCATCCACTGTATTTCTCCATTATCTAAATTAATTACCCCAATCTTTGCTGGTGTTAAGTCTTCTCCAACTTTCGGATATTCTACTGGTATCGTGTATGAGTAAATAGAGTCTGTATTGTTTATCATATAAAAGTCTCTGACCTGGTTTGCGTCTATTTGCCAGAACGCAATTTTGTTTCCGTTTTCATTAAAAATAAAGCCATCTCTACAACCAAATTCTTCTTCATATACCCAATCAAAAGTTCCGTTAATTAATTTTTCCGTTCCGTTAGAAGAAGTAAGTTTTTTTATAGAATTATCTTCTAGGTTTTCTATGTATATGTTAACACTGGTGCTGCTATTTCTAATGTTTTTATCAGATTTCTCCTTACTTACAAATGCAACAAATTTTTCATTAGGTGAAAACTTTGCAAACATTAAACTAGAGTCTGGCATTGACTTACCTATTTTCTTTCCTTGCTTAGTTTTAAAATCATAAACCCAGTAATCACCTTTTGTGTTATATCTCCAAACTTTAACAGACTTTGTAAATAAAAGGATTTTGTTTTTGTTTTGTGAGAATAAGAATGACTCAATCTTTATGTCTCCAACTTCTGAGGAGGATAAAATGAGTTGATCTTTTTCTCCCTCAGTGCTAATTAGCACTATATTATTTTCTTTTATTGAGTAGTAACCCGTCTCTTCTTCGTTCCACACAACGTCTTGGGGAAGGACTCTTGCTGTTAATGAATATGAAAAAAGAAGTATTATAAATAATGAATTATGAATGATTTTTAGCATGATGATTTGTTTGAATAATTTTATAAAAATAAAAATTATAATAAATTGTAATGAATTACAATTAATATATCATGAATAGAATAGGATTTCAAATAAATAATTCGGGAGAGGAAGATGTTTTTAAGAAATTTGATGAGTATGTAGATGCTAGCAAAGAAAAACTAACAAAGGCAGCTGATAAGTTATTAAAACTATATAAGTCTGAAGATTTAGATGAAGACGACAGGAAAATGCTTATAGAATTTGAAAAAAAATTACGACTGATATTCAAGCAGGTAGACGAGATAGACCGTGACGTTGAGGTGATGGCCAAGAGGAAAAGAATGTCTGATAAAAAATAATTAGTTACTATATCTCTCTCCATAGGTCGTATAACTAGGCCTTATTGGACTTTTAATTTCAAATAAATTTGATTTTTCTTTCGATGAAAGTAAAAGATTGTTTTCTTCAGATACTTTAAAAAAATCCCCTTTGCTAATGACTTCTTTATCTATTTCAATTTCTCCGTCAATTAAAAAATATGAGTAAATATATTCGGGATCTAATACTAATTTTAGTCTATGATTTTTGGGAACATTATACAAATTTATGCTGACCCCTTCAGAGTCCATCTTCATGACTGATTTATTTCCTACAATCTTTTTTATTGAAGAGCCATCTATCTCTTCAGTTAAAAAGTCATCAGAGTTATAATCATCGTAAGTAGCTTCTTTTGTTATAGTTTCTCTAATGTTTGGATCAAACCATATCTGAAAAATTTCTGATTCTTTATTAATTTCTTCTGCATGGGATATTCCATTACCTGCCCTAATTATTTGTACATCTCCTTTTTTAAGATTAATCCATTTATCTTGTTTTGTATCAAAATGGTTTATTGAACCTTTCAAAACAAAGCTACATATTTCAAAGCCTTGGTGGGGATGAAGGCCTATAGTACTTTTTATATTAGGAGTCCACGCGTGTGCCCAATAAAAAATATTTGAGTATGGTTTTGATTCACCTCCGTCTTGCGGGAATCCTATAGGTTTTTTTTCAAGAATTTCTCCATTATTGAAATTTCCGTTTGCCTGATCAGCTTTTTTTAAGACTTCAATGTTCATGATTTAATCTCGTTACATATGTGATCCCAAAGCTTAATTCTCATCTGAATTGATTCTTTTGCTATTTTCGTTACCTCATCCCATTTATTTTCATCATCTCCACACAAATTTTCAATCATTTTTAATGCTATTGGTCCGTGATCATCACCGTCTAATTCTATATGTCTCTCAAGATAATACACAAACTTATTAGCTATATCGCTGTTTTTTTCATTTAAACCTTTTACCAAACCAATAAACATATCAGGAATAACATTTTCTCTTCCGAAAGTAAAAGCAGAGGCTATTTTATGTGCCTCTCCAGACTCAATTATATCAAACGTAAAATTTAGAAAGGACTTAATATCAGCATGTATATTAAAATCATTAATAGTCTCTCTGTAATCTGAACTTTTCCTAATGTCTGATATAAAATTGTTTATTTGTGATGTATCAGCTCCAATTTCTTTCATAGACTCAAGGTAAAGTTCAAAGTGACTTATTGCTATTCCGCCCTTTATCTCATCTGTCTCTTCCTCTAAAACAATTTCATTAATAAACCTTGCAGCCTCTGTATTGTCTACTGGCGTCCATGGGTTATTGGTGCAGGTAAGGTTAGTCTGTAAGCCCTTCAAAAGGGACATAAAATCCCATACTGCATAAATATGATTTTCCATAAAAAGCTTTAAATCTTCAATAGAATCTATTCTATTATAAATTTTATGATTGACCAATTTCTCTTGAGTTGATGCTATATTTTCTATTACCCTTTCTGTTTTCATAGTTTTTTTCTTACGATAAAAGCTTTAAATTGTTATAAAAAAAAGCAAATATGGATTCTAATAATATTAATTACAAAGAAGAGGTGCTAAAAGCTGGTCTCATTATGGCAGGAGTTTCAATTATAATGACAATGTTGGTTTATATCATAAATATTGAGCTAATGGTCTCTTGGTGGTTTGGACTTTTAAGCCTCTCACTTTCTATGGGGGTGGTTATTTATCTTGGTATTTCTTACAGAAATTTAGTTGGAGGTTTTATTTCATATAAAGGAGCTTTAAAATTTACTTTTTTAGCTTTTCTAGTTTCCTACGCAGTTGGAATTGTATTTAATATTTTATTATACACTGTTATTGATCCAAGCCTACCTGAGGTAATGAAAGAATTAACTGTAGAGGCAACGGTTGGAATGTTAGAGTCTTTTGGGACTCCTCAAGAGGCAATTGATGCGTCAATAGTTGAAATTGAAAAGAGTGTTATGGAATCAACAACTCCTGCGGGAATATTAAAGTCTGCTCCCTGGGGAGTTATTATAATATTTATTTTTGCTCTCATTGCTTCAATTTTTATTAAAAAGAATGAGCCTGTTTCAGATAGAATTAATTAATATTTTTTAATATAAAATTAATTTCACAGGCAATCATAAATGAAGTCTTATCATATTCTTCAGATTCTTGTGGGGTGTTATCATATACTTTTGGGTCTTCGTAGAATAGCTTTAAATTAATTAATGATCTGGAGTCTACAGGACATGTTTTTTCAGAATCTGAACATGTCATTATCGATATAAATTTTTTTTCTTCAATTTCAGAAAGAGTTTTAGAGAATGGTGATATTGATATAGTTTCTGTGTTAATGGATAAGTTTTTATTAACTCCTATTCCCACTCTTTCAAGGGACTTATAAATTTGTTTATGAACTTTAGTTTTAACTACTCCAGCAGAGAAAAAATTTATTTTATTCTTGTACGTTGATAAAAAATATTTAGACCATATCTCACAATACTGACTTCTTCTTGAGTTGTGAGTACATAAAAAAACAACCGCATTACACTCATCAAGAAATTTCTTTAATTCTGAAATGATATTTTCAAGTCTGGCTTTCTGAGTTCCTGTTGGCTCGAAGCTTTTTACTTCCTGAATAAAATTTTTTAAATCAGCACTCATATTTATATATAATTTTAACAATTTTTAGCATCTTATTGATCCTTGATAAGATTATTAAATAGTTAAATTTGTTGAAATTTTTTTTATGAGCAAGAATTATTTAAAAGTACAAAATGTCGTAAGTGAAGTGAGTAAAGTTGTTGTAGGTCAGAATTATATGGTAAAAAGATTACTTATGGGTCTTTTCACTCAAGGCCATATCTTACTTGAGGGAGTTCCTGGTCTTGCAAAAACACTTACTGTTAACACCTTAGCTAATGTTCTTAAACTTAATTTTAAAAGAATACAATTTACCCCTGATCTGCTCCCCTCTGATGTTATAGGGACAATGATTTATAATCAGAAGAAGGCTTCATTTGAAGTTAAAAAAGGGCCTATTTTTTCTAATATAATTCTCGCAGATGAGATAAATAGATCACCTGCTAAGGTACAGTCTGCACTGCTGGAGTCTATGCAAGAAAGACAAGTTACTATAGGCGATGACTCTTATAAACTTGATACACCATTTTTAGTACTAGCCACTCAGAACCCTATAGACCAAGAAGGAACTTACCCGCTTCCAGAAGCCCAGAGAGATAGATTTATGATGAAATTAAATGTAACTTATCCTTCCAAAGAGGAAGAATTAAAAATTATGCAGAGGATGTCAGATATGAACTTTAATAAGACAATTAAAACAGTTTTGAATAAAAAAGACATCCTGTCAATTCAGGGAGAAATAAATAAAGTTTCTATTTCTGAGTCAATAGAAAAGTATATTATTGAGATAGTAACCGCTACAAGAAATCCATCCTCGGTCAAGCTAGATGAATTAAAAAGTTTTATTTCTTTTGGAGCATCTCCCAGGGCTAGTATAAACTTATCTCTTGCGGCAAAGGCAAATGCATTCTTAAGTAATAGAGATTATGTAATTCCGGATGATATTAAAGAAATAGCTAATGATGTACTGAACCATAGAATTATACTAAACTATGAAGCTGAAGCTGAAGGTATTAAATCAGAGTATATTATAAAACAAATACTAGATAAGGTAGAAATTAACTCATAAATCACTATCTGGCTAGGTGTAAAAATTGAAGGAACTATAAACCAATTATTTAATTGAGTTATAATTAAGTTTAGTATTTTCTAGTTCTTCATATAAACTTTCTAAAGCTGCTTTTAAACTTACTTTTTTGGATTCTTTATTTTGATAAAGTTTATAAAAGAGGCCAGAGTTCATTAAAAGATTATTTGGGTTGTTTCTAATTAACCTATTTTGTTTTTTATCTGTTTTCTTAATATTTAATTCTAATTCCTTAATATAATCATTTAAGAACCTTCTCATTAAAATTTTTTTAAATGAGTCTTGCAAATTTTTAATAGATGCTTCTTCTGATAAGGACTCTTTCTGGGCTACATACAAAAAGGTTCTTTTTTTCTTTTTCTTAACAGATAATTTTAATGATAAGGATACACCTTTTGTGTTAATTATACTATTGAAAATTTTTTTTTCTTTTTCATAACTTCCAAGATTATTGTAAAATTTTTCAAGTTCTTCTAATATTGTTTTTTTAGGAACTAGGCTCGAAAAGTAAACTGACTCTAAGGAAGTCTCATTGAAAATATAGCTAGTTTTTTTAAAAGGAGAAAAAACATTATTTGGTATTCTACTTATTGCATTATTTTGACAGTATGCTATATTGCTATCCACTAAAATAATAATGAAAATAAAATATCTAAGTAAAGACATCATTAAATCTATTAACTACGTATTAGAATTATTTGCAATAATATGAAATCTATTTTAATTACAGGTGGAACAGGACTAATAGGAAAAAAACTAATTAGTAAACTCAAGAAAAAACAATATAGTATTTATGTCCTCACGAGGAGAGGTTCATATGTAAAAGATGGTGTAAATTATTTAGGATGGGATCCAGATAATTCCAAACTTGACTTAAAGAATATAAATAATTTGTTCTCAATAATCCATCTAGCTGGGGAATCAATTAACGGATCAAGGTGGACTAATTCTTACAAAAAGAAGATATTAGATAGCAGAATACTGACTACTAAATTGTTGTTTGAAACAATAAAAAAATTAAAACAAAAACCTGAGAATTTCATCTCTGCTTCTGCCACAGGATATTATAGGGAGGACACAGACTCTGCTCAAAAGGAGTCTGATCCGAATGGTCAAGGATTCCTATCAGGTGTTGTTAAGAAATGGGAAGATGAAGTGTTAATGTTTAATAATTTAAAAATGAAGACAACGGTTTTGAGAATAGGATTAGTTCTTTCAAAAGATGGTGGTATTCTCAAAAGTCTTTACCCTATATTTAAATTATGTCTAGGGGTTCCGGTTGGCACGGGGAAACAAATGATGAGTTGGATACATGAAGATGACATGATAGATATAATTATTAAAGGTATTGAGGATACTAGTTTTAAAGGAATTTTTAATTGTGTTGCCCCAGAAAAAGTTTCTAATCAAATATTCACAATAGCTCTGGCAAAAACACTTGGTAGGTTTAGATATCCTAAATTTTTTAAGATTCCTTCATTTATAATTAAATTACTTTTTGGTGGTCAATCTGTATTAATTCTAAAGGGATTAAATGTATCTTCCAAAAAAATAATAAACTCAAATTTTAAATTTAAATATTCAAAATTATTGCCAGCCTTGAGGTCACTTTATAATTAGATGAGAAATAAAATTGAAATTTTAGGTGCTAGAGAAAATAATCTGAAAGATATAGATCTTACTTTTGAGAAAAATAAATTAGTAGTTATTACCGGAGTTTCAGGTAGTGGAAAAAGCTCGCTAGCTTTCAATACAATCTACGCAGAGGGTCAGCGAAGATATATGGAGAGTTTTTCAGCATACGCAAGGTCATTTATTGGAAACATAGAGCGTCCTGATGTTGATAAGATAAATGGGCTATCTCCTGTAATATCTATAGAGCAGAAGACTACATCTAAAAATCCAAGATCTACTGTAGGAACCTTAACTGAAATATACGATTTTCTAAGATTATTATATGCTAGAGCCTCGATTGCTTACTCATATTTATCAGGAAAAAAGATGGTTAGGCAGTCGCTGGATCAAGTTATTGAAAATATAAAAAAAGATTATAAAAACAAAAAAGTTATTATAGCTGCCCCTGTTGTCAAGGGAAGAAAGGGTCATTACAAAGAGTTATTTGTTCAGATAAGAAAGAAAGGTTTTGCTAATGTCCGAGTTGACGGGGAAATTTTAGAGATAAAAAGAAACATGCAACTGGACAGATATGTAATCCATGACATAGAAATTGTAGTGGATAAATTAACAATTGATAATGATAATACAGAGAGACTTTCTAATTCTGTAGAGATTGCTATCAAGAGCGGAGACAAAACATTATATGTGATAGATGAAAACAACAATTCAAGGTTTTACTCTAAGAGTCTGGTTGATCCTGATACTGGAATATCATACGAAGAACCTTCTCCTAATAGCTTTTCATTTAATTCACCCTATGGTTGGTGTGATTCTTGTAAAGGACTTGGTGTAGAGGATAAAATTTTAAAAGAAAATATTATTGAAGATGCTAACTTGAGTATTAGCCGTGGGGGAATATTACCTCTTGGTGAGTACAGAGATATGTGGGTATTTAAGAAGATTGAAGCCTTATTAAAATCTAAAGGTTTAGATATTTCCACTCCTATCAAAAATATACCTGACGATATTTTAGATAATATTCTCTTCGGAAAAGATATAGAGGTTGCTGTAGAATCTACAAAATATCCAGGAACCCTCTGGCACACAAAATATAATGGAGTAACTGGGTTTATAAAAAAAACAATAAAGTTTAGGTCAGGAAAGACTAAGGATTTTATGGATGATTTTATTTCTAAAACTAATTGTGGGACTTGTTCAGGTAAGAGATTAAGAAAAGAATCTTTACATTTTAAAATTAATGATACATCAATTTCAGACTTGAATTCTATGGATATAAAAAAGCTGAGAATATGGATTGGCAATGTTTCTAAATCACTTAATGATCAACAATTAATTATTGCAGAACCGATTCTGAAGGAGATAAACCAGAGACTTGATTTAATGTATAATTTGGGCTTAGAATATTTAAGTTTAGATAGGCCGCTAAGAACTCTTTCTGGAGGTGAGGCGCAAAGGATAAGACTTGCTACCCAGATAGGAACCAAATTAGTTGGTGTGTTATATATATTAGATGAGCCAAGTATTGGACTTCATCAAAGAGATAATAAAAAACTAATTGATTCCTTAAAAGAACTTAGAGATTTAGGAAATACTGTTATTGTAGTAGAGCATGATAGAGACATGATGATCAGTGCTGATAATATTATTGATGTTGGTCCTGGCCCTGGATCAGAGGGAGGTGTTATAGTTGCTCACGGAAAACCAAAAAAATTTTTAAATCAAAAGTCTTTAACATCCAGATTCCTTAAAAGAGAATTAGATGTTCCTGTTCCCTTATTAAGGAGAGAAGGTAATGGTAAAATAATTAATTTAATTGGAGCTAATGGTAATAATTTATCTGACGTTAATTGCTCTATCCCACTTGGCTGCATGGTTTGTGTTACTGGAGTCTCGGGTAGTGGTAAATCATCATTAATACATGGCACACTATCCCCGATAATAAAAAAGGAATTATATAACTCAAGGAAAGACCCTCTATCATATACTTCTGTACAAGGTATAGAAAACATCAATAAATTAATTGAGGTAGATCAATCTCCTATAGGCAGGACTCCGAGGTCAAATCCTGCTACCTATACAGGTGTTTTTACTGATATAAGAAATCTCTTTGCTTCATTAACAGAGTCTAAAATTCGAGGATTAAAGCAAGGCGCTTTTTCGTTTAATGTAAAGGGAGGTAGGTGTGAGTCGTGCAGGGGTGCAGGAGTGAGATTGGTGGAAATGGACTTTTTACCTAATGTTTTTGTTAATTGTGAAACTTGTTATGGAAAAAGGTATAACAGAGATACCCTAGAGGTTAGATTTAAAGGAAAATCAATTTCTGACGTCTTAGACATGACAGTATCGAATGCTGTTGATTTCTTTAAAAAGCAACCAAAAATATCTAATAAACTGAGGGCTTTAAACGATGTTGGCCTTGGTTATATAAAACTTGGCCAACCTTCAACTATGTTATCTGGGGGAGAAGCTCAGAGGGTCAAGCTTGCATCAGAGTTATATAAAAAAGATACAGGAAACACTTTATTTATTTTAGATGAACCAACTACTGGTTTACATTTTTTTGATATTCAAAATTTAATGATTGTTCTTAATAGGTTAGTTGAAAGAGGCAATACAGTACTTGTAATAGAGCATAATATGGATATTATAAAGTGTGCAGACCACATAATAGATCTTGGTCCAGAGGGCGGGGATAGAGGAGGAGAAATTATAGCTAAAGGTAATCCGGAATTTATATCATCTCTAAAGAAAAGTCAGACAGGTATCCACTTGAAAAAAGAATTATCTAATACATAATTTTTTCAGTAATATAGTCAGCAATCTTTTTTCCTTCATCTGTTAATTTCAAAACTAAATTATCACCTTCAATCATTTTCTGTTCTTTAAATAGGTCTATTGTTTCCCTTTTGTCTAGTAAAAAATCTTTTTTAAACTTTCTATTAATTTCTTTTATATCAACACCCTTTATAGTTCTTATTCTTGTAAGTATATACTCATTAATTATCTCTCTTTTATTAAGAGTTTCTTTTTCAAATATCTTGACGTTATCTTTTAGATATTCTACATATTTTTTATTGTCTTTTATATTCCAATACCTTCTCTTCTTATCATATGAGTGAGCACTTGGTCCAAATCCATAGTATTCCTCACTTCTCCAATAATTTGAGTTGTGCTCTGAATGATAATCTTCTCTTGCAAAATTTGATATCTCATAATTAACATATCCCATTTTTTTCATTTCATTAAGTATTGTGTCGTATTGTTCTAGTATAATATTCTCCTCTGGTAATTCAATCTTATGATTGTTTAATAATTTGTAAAAAACAGTTTTTTTCTCGACCGTCATATTATAGATAGAAATATGAGGTGGGGATGTTTTATTAATAATCTCTAAATCTTTTCTAACGGTATTTACGTCTGATTCCGGAGTTCCAAACATTAAGTCGACAGAAAAGTTTTTAAAAATATTTTTTATATTTTTTATGGCATTAAGGCTATCATTAGACGTGTGAATTCTATTTAATTTTTTTAAAACTTTATCATTAAATGATTGAACCCCAAGGCTTATTCTATTAAAACCTATCTCTTTCCACTTTCTCAGCTTTTTATTAGAGATATCATCAGGATTTGCCTCAATTGTAATCTCACAATTATCACTAATATTAAACTGATTATTTATTTTCAAAATAATTTTATTAAGCAAATCTGCTTCAATAATTGAGGGTGTTCCCCCCCCAAAATATATAGTTGAGATATCACTATAGTTAAATTTTTTTTGATTGGCATCTATTTCATTTATAATTGAACTTACTAATTCTGAATAATTACTTAGTGTACTGAAATGAAAATTACAATAATGACAAGCCATTTTACAGAATGGAATATGTACATAGATACCAGCCATTTGTTTTTATCTTTTATTCAAATACAAAAAAAATCAATTTATGACTATAACTCTATTTTATTATCAGTTTTTATAATTTCAATATTGATTGCCTACTACAAACTAAACTATCCTCTTTTTTTTAAAAAATACTTTAACTTAAAAAGTGTACTATATTTAGGAAATAAAGAAGATTTTTTCTTTAGAAGTGAATTCTTTTCTTTTGGAAACATCATACCTCTTATTCTATATTCAATAATTATCTCTTTTTTCTCTGTTTTTGTTTTTGAAGATGACAACACGTTACTTATAGACTCTGCAAATAATTTTACAATATTTCAGAAGTGGATACTTTTCTCATTTCCTTTTTTAGGTTTAATAATTTTTAGGATTATATTCATTTTAATTGTTTTAAGGTTCTTTTCAATATCTATAAAGTTTAAAAAAATATATCTTTTAAATTTTTTAAGATTAACAATATTATTAAGCCTTTTAAATGTTTTTACCTCCTACTTAATTTATGAAGTATCTTCATTTGAACTCGCTTTTAATTCCCTTTCAGTTTTCAAACTCATTATAATATTTTTAAGGCCTTTGGTTCTATACTTTTATTTTAAAGGTTTTACATCCTACACAAAATCCAAAATTGGAACAATTATTATTATTTCAGATTTGATCCCATCTCTGTTATTATTTGATAGTTTGATGTTAATTGATTTGTTTAATTACATAATTAGCTTAATTTGATTTCATTGTATTAACTTTGTAATCAAAAAAAGAGCAATATGAGCGAGATAAAGTACGATAAAAAAAGATTAAATCCAGTTAAATCAATTCTTGTTTCACAACCTGACCCAAAAGACGAGAATTCTCCCTTTTACCGTTTAGCAAGAAAATATGATTTAAAGCTAGATTTTAAGCCTTTTATTAAAATTGACCCCGTCTCAATTAAAGAATTCAGAAAACAAAAAATCAATATATTAAATCACACTGCTATAATTTTTACAAGTAGAAATGCTGTGGATCACTTTTTTAGAATTGCTGAAGGAATGAATGTCACAGTACCCACAGACATGAAGTATTTTTGTAATTCTGAACAAACTGCGAATTATCTACAGAAGTATATTGTGATAAGAAAAAGAAAAATATTTACAGGAGAGAGGACTATAGCTCAACTTCTAGATATGATGAAAGAAGTTATGGTAAAATTTCCGGATGAGAAGTATCTTTTCCCATGTTCAAATATCACACGAGATACCATATCACAGTTCTTAAAAGATAATGAATGCACATACTCTGAGGCTATTATTTACAATACTGTCCCAAGTGATCTGAAAAGATTAAAAAAGGTTTTTTATGATATATTAGTTTTCTATACTCCTTACGGAATCGATTCATTAGTTAAGAATTTTCCTGATTTTGAACAAAATAACACAAGGATTGCAGGCTTTGGAAAGAATACTGCTAAGGCGATAAAAGATAATAATTTAAAACTTGATATTAAAGCACCTATGAAAGACGTGCCCTCTATGACTAGAGCAATTGAGCTATACATTAAACAGTCTAATAATTTATAATATTGATGAAAAAAAACTTTTTAATATTATTATTATTATTTCTTGCACAGACTGCATTAAAAGCTCAACAGGATCCATATTTTAGCACATACTTAGTGAATCCATCGCTTATTAACTCTAGCCTTTCATCTACTTATGATAATAATAATGTAGTATTGATATATAGAAATCAATGGGCTAATTACAATCCCACTAACCTCTCAACTTCTTCTGAGTCACCCACTACTGGAATGTTTTCACTTAATTTAAAGAGTAGAGATAAAGCATATTCATTTGGGTTAAATGTTATATCAGATAATCTTGGCCCTAAAGAGGTTTTTAATCTTTCACCTTATTTTGGAATTAAAAGGAAAGTAGGTAATTCCTACATAAGCTTTAGTGTTTCGCCCTCATTCAAGAGCACTACTCTAAATTTTGGTTCCTTAGTTTTTGTTAATCCATCTGACCCGTTTAATGTAGGTGGTAGTGAGACTCAGTCAAAGCCTGATGTAGGTTTAGGCTTATCATACTTTAATGAAAAGTTTTTACTTAGTGTCTCTATCAAAAATCTAACTCAGCCTTCTTTTGATTTTGGTTTAAGTGATTTGAAAAATATAGATTTTAGGAATCTTACCTTTCTAGGTAAATATGTTATTGAAGTAGATAGAGATCTTACAGTGGAACCTTATCTATTAGTTAGGTCAGATCTAACCTCATATACTTTTGATGCTAGTGTGCTCGCAACTTACCAAAAAAATATGAGTATTGGCGCTTCATATAGGTATGATGAAGCCATTGTAGGATTTTTAGGATATCATTTCTTAAAAAAGAATAAGTTGTTTGTTGGGTATTCTTTTGATTATGTAGTTCATAATGTGAAGGCAAAGGCTCCAATTTCTCACGAACTTGTTGTTAGGTATGATCTGCCAACCCCTCAGTTAAGAAAACCAATAAGAACCCCAAGATTTATTTATTGATTTTTAATTTTTCAATCACATGATCAAATTTAGCTTTGAAAGATAGTTTTACTATATTTGTTAACTATCTAACTAAAAAAATTTATCATTAAAAACAATAATTTAGATAATTAGAAGTTAAATTTTAACTTTGCGTTTGGTTATGTTTAAAGTCATGAAAAAATTTTCAAGTTTAATATACTCACTATTGATACTTTCTTTGGGTGCTTGTAGTATCCTTGGAGGTGGCTCTAGTAAGAAGAATCCACGAGGACAATTGGTAGGAACTCTTGACAGAGATGGAT
>Ga0315330_10001273_pt1 | contig 16839 bp, 17 predicted proteins | sample M140m34915metaG_FD_203453 | JGI IMG/M metagenome (GOLD analysis project Ga0315330, IMG submission 203453) | Ammonia-oxidizing marine archaeal communities from Monterey Bay, California, United States - M1 40m 34915 | ecosystem: Environmental > Aquatic > Marine > Intertidal zone | place: USA...
TTTTAAATCTGTATTTGTATCTATACCTATATAATCAATATCTAATGCCATGGCTGCTATCATTCTAGCCCCCCATCCTGCTGTAAAATCTAAAACTCTAGTAGCTTTATATTTTTTATACATTTGAACTGCTGCTGCTGCTCTCATTGTGTTTACAGTACCCCATTGTAAATCAATAGCACTTCTTATACACCCCTCAATAGAGCGCTTTGGGTCTTTTTTCTTTACTCTCCTAGCAAATTCCATCATTTTCTTTCTACGGTCTTTTCTATTCCACATTTCAATAAAAGAATGATTTCTATATTTTGTTTTTCTTCGCGCTCTTTCTGTTCCCCAATCAACTGTTTTATTACCTGCTAATGAACTAGGATTAATATCTCCTTTGGCCATTCTTTTTAATGCTAAAAAATCATCTATTGCTTCCTGATTAGATATACTTCTATATGGATAACTGTTATCAGTCCATTTTCTATCTTTCTTTTTTACAGTTTTCTTTTTCTTATTTTTTTTCTTACGTGTTTTCTTTTTTCTTCTTTTTCTTGTCTTTTTTTTATTAAAGAAAAATCCTCCTCCTTGTCGTTGGTCATTTATATGAGTTATTAATAATTCACAATCATCACTATTAATATCGTTACAAGATCCTGTTACAAAAATATAATAAAGAAAATTTACTTTTTGTTGTTGGTTCCATCCTTTCCATATTTCTTCTGACTTTCCTTGACCATATTTTTTAAATACGGCTATAACAATAGGACGCCATACTTTTTTATTTTCCGGAGTTATTAACTGATTCCATATTTGATTGATTACTGGCGAATTTTCTCTTTTTTTTTTCTCGAGTAATGCAATTAGCCTATTCCTGTCGCTTTCATAAAATTCTTCATTTTGCCACTTATGAATTACATCCGCAGCGGCTCTTTGCGCTTCCAATGCATTAACATCGCCCTCGAATCCACTCCATTTAGTATTAGTCCCTGTTAATTCGCCAATCCCAACAGCAACAGCCCCTTGTTCATTTTTTGGTTCCTCCATAAATTTATATTATAATCATATTATAAATTTATTAGTTCTTTTTTTTCAGTCTATGCCTTACTCTCATCGTATTATAAAATACAACCGAAGGTTTTGGTGCTCCTCTTGGTTTTATATGATGAACAAGTTTCGCATCTTTTGTAGCAAGTAATACTCGTTTAGATAAATCATCTTGTTCATATTTTGCTTGTTGTCCTCTTTCCATTACAAGTTCTGGATTTGTACCATCAAAGAAATCTTCATCCGCAACTATATCTCTAGGACGACTAAATATTATTTTAACCTTTTTAGTCTCTGGATTTTTTTCTCTAACTTTTCCTCCTTTTCCTCCAGCTCCTAAAGCTTTCTTAGGGTCAAACGCAAACTGAGAACCTGAATTTATTGAAAATAATCTATAATAATCAGGATTGTTTTTCTTGAATTTATTAGCATGATAATAGTGCTCAACTGAAGCCCATTTTAACCCATCAAGTTCAAATAAAGGCTTAATTTCTCCATCTTCTTCACGGTCCACATAATCTGCTCCATTATAATGCATGTTTGATAATACCTTTCTCCAGTCTTTAATTCCCTCTAACTCTTTAAATTTTGGAATATCTTCATCTTTTATCTTTTCATGCATAGTTTTTCCTCTTGCCATTCCAGGTTTTTTGTTGGCAGACCCTTCACGGAAATAAAATACTGTATCATCATTAAATAAGTTTTCGTCTTCGGGTGTAGGAGTTTGCATTACTACTTCTTCTTCGTCTTCATCGTCATCATCAATTTTCTTTTTTTGAACTTCTGTTTCAACTACAATTTCTTCAGGAGTTTTATCTTTTTTCTCTTCTACTGGAATTACAATAGTTTCTCCTATCATTTTCGCAAATTTTGGTATATAATTATAAAGTGTTTTACCTTTGGATTTCATACAAACTTCTTTTATTTTTGTTTTTATACCATAAGGAAGCTGATAAAATCTATATATTTTTTTATCTTTATATGTAATTAATTTATAATGATTTCCTGTGTGTTCAAGTATTAAATAATATTTAGGTTTAAAATATCCTTTATCTTCTATTTCTTTGGGAACAAAATCACCACAAGTAAGAACTCTTGAATAATTACCAATTCTATATTCGTCACTTGATAATATAATGAATTTTGTGTTCAATGCTAATTCCATAGCGCCTATAGACCAATTATCTGCCCAATAATCACATTTTCTCATTTTCTTTTTTAATTGTTCTACATTATCAATATTTTTCATCCATTTTACATCCTCATAATTTTTTTTTGCTGCCTTTAATTCACGTTCTTTTAGAGGTATTGTTTTACTTTTTAATTCTTTGATTTTAGCAAGAAGAGCTTTTGCTTCACCCTTCTTTTTCTTTCTAGTAGGTACATCTTTTTCTTTTTTGACTTCTTTTGCTAATGTATTATATTTTGTTGTGAATTCTTTTTTTCTTTTTTTATCTTTTGGAATTTGTCTTAACAATAATTTAACTTCATTATTTATCATGTCATATCTTTCTTTATAATTTTTATAAACGTTTTCAGTAACATTTGAGGTTAATATATCTCTTAATTTTTTAACACTGGCGTCTACATTAATACTTTTAAAACCATCTCTTATTGTATAAAAAAAACAATCACCGTGACCAGGATTATCCTGAATACCATAATTATTATTATTCATATAATGTTCAATCCATTGAGATTCTGATTTACCCGGATTTTTATATTTTTTTCTTAATAATTTATCCGTTTTTTCATCTTCATCGTCTTTTTTTAAAAAATCATCATCATCATCTTCAATTTTTAATTCAACTAAAACAGGTGGTGGATTTTTTAATCCTCTTTTTACATCTTTACCTTCATCACCTGTGTCTTCGTCATCATCTTCGTCATCGGATAAATCTTCTAATTCTTCGTCATCTTCTCCGATGGTATCTTCTTTTTCGTCATCACCAGAATCATAATCTGGTACTAACGTTTCATTATTCATGCATTTCTTAATATAAAGTCGATTAATAAAAGAATATACCAAGGGACCTTCAATTAAAGAAATATCTAAATCTCCATCAGAATCTTTTAAGTTTTCTAATTGTTCGGCAGGAAATTCATAAACTCCAACTTGATATATTTTATTACTTTCATCAACGACTAAATAAACAGGAGCAAATAAAACACCTTGTTTGACAAATGTAAATTTTATCTCCCCTAAAGCAATAACAACAGGTATTTTAAATAAATTGATTTGATACATAGTAACATCTCGCCCTTTATCATTTTCATCAATAGTTTTTAATTCTGTATATGAAATTTCTTTATTAACTTTGGATAATACCATATAATTTAATCTAATATTAAAAATTTACTTAAGAAACTATCATTATTAATTTCTTCTATATAAAACCACAATGTTTTTCGTCTTTGAACAATATCATAATTTGTTAATTCTTTTTCAAATACAACAATTTCTTCTATTAATTCCGCCTTTCTTTTCTTTCGTTTTGAAATATTATAATAATCTGCTATTAAATCTAATTGTTTTTTGGTATAATTTTCATTATAATCTAATTCAGATGCTACATAATCATCTAATCCAATTGATTCTTCTAATGAAAAATGATTATCATCTGGTATATTAGAACTTTGTTCATTTACTTTTTCTATTAAACTTTCGTATGTAACCGATTCTGTTTTTTGTTCTATGGGTGTATCAATTAATGAAAATGATAGGTTTTTTGAACTCATAATAATATAAAGTACAAGTTTGTTTTTATATTATTATTTCTAATCTTCTAATTCATCGTGTATATCCATAAATTTGAAAACAACTTTACTAGTAAGACTAGGATAAGATTTATGATTCATCGTTGAAAATGATTCAATCTCTTGACATATTTTATTATAATCCGGTAATTCTTTTAAGAAACTTCTTCCTGATAAAACCATAATACTTATATTTTGGACTAATTCTTCTACATGATTTACTTTGTTTTCTTGGTTAATCTCATTTTTAATTTGTTCTATAAATCCAACAATAATATTTTTCATTTCATTTTTATCAATAATATCATATCCAGCACATATAACAAAGAAGTTGCTCAATGCTCTACGTTTTTCATTTTCTTTATTATATTCGCAAAATAAATTGTAATCTTCGCCGGCATCAATATAATTTATTACATTAAATATATTTATAAAACTTTTAAAATTCTTGACACATATATCTTTCATAAAAGGGAATGTATTAATTAAATCCTTGTATAATCTCGCATATAACCCCGCCCAAAATTTATTAAAACTACCTATTTCAAAAATAGCAACGCCAATTTTTTCAAAAGATGCGGCGTCTTCATTTTTTATTTCCTTCATAGTACATACAATATCTTCAAGGACAGTATCATATGTTTTATCTGTTAATTTATTTAAATTAGACCTAATTTTATCCATTTGTGCTTCAGTTCCTTCTGTATTTTTATTCAAAGTTGTTTTCTTAAAATTTCTAATAGTTTCCCAATCTGCGGCTGAAATATTTTCCTTCTTGGGAATTTTTTTATTATGATAATTATTATGTCGTTTAAATACTGGTGTCTTTTGATAATTGGGTGCTCCTACCCTCTTTGCTACTTTATTTATTTTTTGAATAATTTCACTATCAAGTTCCCTTGATATATTCAAATTTTCTATATGTTTAAATTGGTCTAATGTATATTGTCTGTCTGCTAATATGGATGCCATGATATATGATTATTATATCGGGTCATTTTTTTATATCAATTTTACATTAACATTAACATTAACATTAACATTAACATTAACTTAAAATTGAAACCAACTTAAACACATATTATCTTTATTATTCACGATGACTTCTATAACTACGAACTCCTCAAATATACCAAAAAGATATAAAATAGACCAATGGGACGATGAAAATCTTGATTTAAAACAAGCTTTATTAAGAGGTATTTATGCCTTTGGATTTGAAAAGCCAAGTGCTATTCAAAAACAAGCATTATACCCTATGACTGTACGTCCTGCCAACGATATTATTGCTCAAGCGCAATCGGGAACAGGAAAAACAGGTGCTTTTGTTACAGGAACTTTACAAATTATAGATGAAAAAAATCCTGTTACACAAGCTTTAATTCTTGCTCCTACTCATGAGTTAGCTCTTCAAACAAAACAAGTAATGGATGATATTGGTCGATTCTTAAAGATAAAAACACAATTACTTGTTGGTGGAACTTCTGTTGAAAAGGATAAGAAACAATTATTAGAAAATACACCTCACGTTGTTATCGGAACTCCTGGACGAGTTCATGATATGTTTCGTAGAAAATATTTAGTAGCCAGCACTATGAAAGTATTAGTAATAGATGAAGCGGATGAAATGTTATCATCTGGATTTAAAGAACAAATGTATAAAATATTTCAATATATGCCAAATGAGATTCAAATAGGATTATTTAGCGCTACAATGCCAGACGATTTACAAGAGCTAACGCAAAAATTTATGAGAAAACCTATTAAAATTCTTGTTAAAGCAGAACAGCTTACATTACAAGGTATCGCACAATATTATATCAATTTAGAAGATGATGTTCAGAAATATGAATGTCTTAAGGATTTATTCCAAAGTCTTACTATTTCACAGGCAATTATATATTGTAATAGCACAAGAAGAGTTGATGATTTACAAGAAGCCATGGAAGCAGACGGATTTCCAGTTAAAAAAATTCATGGGAAAATGCCAGATGTTGAAAGAAAAGAAACTCATAAAGAATTTAAGTCCGGCGGATGTAGAGTCTTAATTACATCTGATTTATTTGCTAGAGGAATAGATGTCCAACAAGTAAGTATTGTAATTAATTTTGATATTCCAAGAAATGAACATACATATTTACATAGAATCGGTCGCTCAGGTAGATGGGGTAGAAAAGGTATTGCTATTAATTTTCAAACGAAACATGATGCTACAAGATTAAAGAAATTTGAAGATTATTATCAAACTCAAATTGCCGAAATGCCTAGCGACTATACTGCGCATCTTGGACTTAAATAAATATAACTAGCGTTTAATAATAAATATCATTTTCTTTATTTGATTTAAATGTCAAATAAAGAAGAAAATTTTTTTTCAAGAGACAAATTTGAATTACCTATTGAATTTATCGAAAATAAAACTAAGGTTTTAGAAAATCTAAAAACAGATTTAGAGTTAGAAAAAACACATAACCAAGAAACAAAACCTATTTATGATTATGTTTTCAAACCACAAACCGAACTAGGTAAACAAAGTATTAATGCTTGGGGAAAATATTACACAACTGATAAAGGATTTTTAAGAGATTCACAAAAAATATATAATAAACTTGGGTCTGTCCCTTTTCAAAAACCAATTATTGAACAAATGTTAAAATCTTGGAGAAATATACGTCATCAAAATAATTTTACCGAAAAATATCAATTTATAGAATGGGAAAAATTAAAATGGTTAAATAAATCTGCTATTTTTCTCTCCGTTTTAAGTTTTTATAATATTTCAGCACCAGTAATGCAATTGATAGCCCCAGTATTTGTTTTAATAGTGCCTTTTTTTGTGTTAAAGGTTATGAATTTACCTATGACTTGGAATACATATTATAAAATACTTATGGAAAATATACAACACCATGCTATAGGTAAATTATTTTTTTCCTTTAATAGCGCATCTTTAGGGCAAAAAATATATATACTCTTTGCTGGAGGTATGTATGTATGGAATATATATCAAAATATTATAAGCTGTTATAGATTTTATCAAAATACACACTATATTACAAATCAATTTGAAATAATTAATAAATATTTGGATTATACTATTGAAAAAATGACATATTTCAATAGATTAACAAGTGAATACAAAACATACAGTAAATTTAATCATAAATTGATGGCTTATAAAGATAGATTACAATTATTTCATAATGCTGTTAGAGATTTACCTTTAAATTCACAAAGAGTCGGAAAAATCGCATATATTGGAAAATTAATGAAAAACTTTTACATATTATATGATGATGAAGAAATAGAAAATATTATAGAATTTTCTTTTGGATTCCATGGATATATAGATTCTATTTTGGGAATTCATAATAATATAAAACTTAAAAAATTAAATTCTTGCCAGTTCAAAAATAAACTTACTTTCAAATTAAAAAATATGTATCATCCTATTATTGAAAATCCTATAAAGAATAATATGAATATGTCTAAAAATATTATTATTACTGGACCAAATGCAGCCGGAAAAACAACAACAATCAAAGCTACTATTATTAATCTTTTATTAACACAACAATTAGGTTTAGGATTTTTTGATAAAGGAGAAACAAGTACTTTTGATTATATACATTGTTATTTAAATATACCCGATAGTTGTTCTAGAGATAGTTTGTTTCAAGCAGAAGCAAGAAGATGTAAAAATATTATTGATTGTATCATTCAAAATCCAAAAAATACTCATTTCTGTATTTTTGATGAATTATATTCAGGAACTAATCCCTATGAAGCTATAAGTAGTGCTTATTCATATTTAGATTATATATCCAAAAACAAAAATGTTAGATTCTTATTAACAACACATTTTATTAGATTATGCAAACTATTTGAAAAAAAATCTAAAATCATAAATAAATCCATGAAGACTAATATTGATGAGAATAAAAACCCTATATATACATATAAAATAACTAAAGGTATTTCTACCGTTAAAGGTGGGGTTAGTGTTTTAAAACATTTAAAATATCCAGAACAAATTATAAAAATGACAAATCATATTTTAGAAAAAATATAACTATTTCGTTTATTTAGAATTTTTATTATATAAATAACAAGTAAGAATGGTTCTTTCGCGAGGATTGGTAATTAGCTTAGGTGTATCTGCATTGGGATGCACATTATTATTTTTATATTTTAGAAATAAAATTTCAGCTGTTGAAAGAAAAGTTGATGTAATGTTTGATTTAATACAAAACCATCAACAAAATACTATGGAAAATAGACAATACAACGAGGTTATACATGAAGAACAGCAGCAACAACAGCAAGAGCAGCAACAACAAGGGGCTTGGACAGAAGAATCTAGACAAGAAAGAAATTTAATTGATGTATCCGATGAAGATACGGATGATGATAGTGATGAAGTTAGTGATTCTGAATCTGAAGACGAAGACGTAGAAAATCACCCAAAAATATCTTTAGCAGGAGTTGAGAATATATCATTAGAATTAGCAGATGTAAAAAAAATCACAGTTAAGGAAAGTGACAAAGTTCTAGTTAATGATAATATTGAATTAGAAGAAGTAGAAGATAGTTTAGATGAAATTGAGGATGATGACGATGACGATGAGGACGAAGAAGACGAAGGAGAAGTAAACGAACCAACTAAAACATTTACTGTTGTAAAAGAAGAACTTGATGAAGAATTTGATTATACAAAACTTAAGGTATCGGAATTAAAAGCTATTGCTGAACAAAAGGGACTTGAAGGATATAAATCACTAAAAAAAACACCTCTTATTGAATTATTAAAAGCTAGCGAATAATTTTATTAAGTTATGTATATAAATGAGTTGGGCAACTTGCTATTCCGGTTCTAATAATATACATTTTAACACACCTCCTCTTATGAGTGATGGAAGACATTATTCAAATTATGATCCTGCCTGTAAAGCAAATAATGAATTAAGGGATTCTTTAGGCATTAAAAACAATTACCAATACAGACAATGGTTGATTAATAATGGAAAAAATGTAGCACAAAAAAATAGAGATGCTGCTTGTAATGAATGTTCTCCATGTGTTAAATACGCAGCACAAGCACCTTCACAACAAAAATATTTATTTAAAGGATGTGCTGATATATCAAGACCATATGGATATGAAGGCTCTGATTTAAAAAATATGTATTTTAGCCGACAATCTCTTCAATCTAGATTACGCGCACCTATAATGACTCAAGAACAAATATTACTTTCCAGAGCATCTAAATGTAGCGTTGGAGACGCAAATAGTGCTGGACCAATGAAATCTTGTACTTCTCCACAATTTGATTAAATATTATTAAATAACTAAATAATATTTAAAACATAATAACTATTCTTTGTATACTGAATGCCTTTGAAAATATTAAGTATCGATGTTGGAATGAAAAATTTAGCAATTTGTTTATTTAATGTTACAGATAATATGAATTACAAAATAGAATGTTGGGATGTTTTAAACTTATGTGAAGAAACAGAATATATGTGTGGAGAGAAAAATGTCAAAAAATGTCAACCTTGTAATAAAAAAGCAAAATTTGTAAAACATGGCAAATATTATTGTAAATTACATTGTAAAAAGAAAGAATACAAGATACCACCACCAGAATTTAATCCTAAAAAAATTAAAAAACATAAACATATCAAACTAAAGGAATTGGCTACAAGATACGGTATTGATTTCCCAAAAAAAAAATGTAAAAAAGATGATTTAATAAAAATAATTCAGGACAAATTAGAAGCAGAATACTTTGATAATATTTCTACAATCAAAGCAAAAGATTTTAATCTTGTTCAATATGGAAGAAATTTAAAAAAGAAATTTGAGGAACTTTTTGAAAATACACAATTAGATGGTGTGATTGTTGAAAATCAAATTGGACCACTTGCTATGAGAATGAAAACCTTACAAGGCATGATAATGCAACATTTTATTGAAAAAGGAGTACCACTAGTAGAGGAAGTAAGTGCTTCTAACAAATTAAAAGAATTTTTAGGTAATAAAAAAACTACATATGCTGAAAGAAAAAAAGCTGGGATTAAACATACACTAGAAATAATATCAAAGGATAACTTGTTATTAAACTGGGTTGAAATATTTAATAAACATAAGAAGAAAGACGATTTAGCTGATAGTTTTTTACAAGGTCGTTGGTATTTAAAAAATACGATTTTAAAAGAAAATGAAGAATAAAATATTTATTATGCGGATTACTTAAAATTAAAAGTTCTAGTTAAAACATAAGATGGAAGAAATTAATTTAAATTTAGGAAGTCCTACCCAAAAAGTTGAATCAGGTAGCACTATTAAAATTAATATTGATGATACACCTAAAAAAAGTGTTAATTTTGGACCAGGGGCAGAAATGCTTATGAATCAAAGTAAAAATAAAGTCTCTTCGCCTAGAGCAGATATTAATCTAAGTGATTTAAATGAATTAGATAACATCAGTTTGAATGAAGAACCAAAAAAGAAAAGACCCAGTTTTACAGATGTAACAAGTAATATATTTGATAGTCCCAGTACTACTACACCAATGAGTGGTATTTCTTTAAAAATAGATGAAATGAAACCCGAACCTTTAAAGCAAGCAACAACTCTTCCAAAAGTTGAAACAGATGATGGCTTTAAAACATTTAATGAAATTCCTGTCGCACCATCATCCCCGCCTCCTGAAAAAAGAATGTCTGCTGAAGAAACTTTAAGAGAAAAATTAAAACTTCTTAGACAACTTGAAGAATTAGAAAAAAGAGGAGTCCAACTAACTAAAAAATATACAATGGACTCTCCTTTAGCTGAAATGAAAGGGGAATATGAAATGATTAAATCAGAAAAGGAAAAGAAAAACAGTGTCAAATTTCAAGCAAAAATGTTATTGGCTTTTGTAAGTGGTTTAGAATTTCTTAATGGTCGATTTGACCCATTTGATTTAAAACTTGACGGATGGTCAGAAGCTGTAAATGAAAATATAGAAGAATATGATGATGTATTTGGTGAATTACATGAAAAATATGGCGGCAAGGCTAAAATGGCACCAGAACTTAAATTACTATTTATGCTTGGCGGTAGTGCTGCTATGTTACATATGACTAATACTATGTTTAAATCGGCTATGCCAGGAATGGATGATATTATGAGACAAAACCCAGAATTAATGCAACAATTCCAATCAGCCGCAATGAATTCAATGGGACAACAAAACCCTGGGTTTGGTCAATTTATGGGAGGAGTAATGGGGGGGCCACCACAAATGAATCAAATGCCTCCCATGGGTGCCCCACCAGTTCCACCAAGAGAAATGAGACAAAACCCTCCACGAATGCCAAGAGGAGGTAACAGACCAGATGTAGCTGTAGGAAGAGGTAACAATATGAACGATGCTATTAATATAAAAGATAATTTTGGAAAAACATCAAGACCGGAAATGAAAGGTCCTAGTGACTTAAGTGATATACTCTCTGGTCTTAAAACAAAAAAAATTAATATTGCCCAAAGAGATACTAATAGTGTAGTTAGTGTTAGTGAATTAGATGAAATGAAATCAGGTTTAGAAAGACCTAAAAAATCTAGAAGAAAACCAAAATCGGAAAGAAATACAATTAGTTTGAATTTCAGTTAATATAATTTCAATTGACCTGTTAATTTATCTATTTTATCATTATAATCTGGTCCAACATAACCAACTGTTGTTGTTCCTGGACTAACTTCTGTTAACCCAGCATCTATCACTTTACCATTATGAACATCTTTTCTATTCGCTATAGTCATAATAGTATCTAATGTTTTTTCATTAGGTACTTTTAATATTACTATTTTTTCTCCATCTGCTTGCCATTTATAAAATAAAGTTGTTTTTGTATAAGCTTTTATAGTAGCTTCTACTATAGCATGTCCTACTTGAGCAAGAACCTTCCCTTTACTCATTTTAATGTCTGTGCGTATCAAAATAGCCATCTTAAACCCCATTATTGTATTATCGTGATTTTAATTTATCCTCAAATTTTTTTATTCAATTTTATTATATGGTTCTTGGAATGATTTTGTATGAAGGCGTTGATTTAGCCTACAATGTTGTAAGATTAACTTATAATGGAACTACAGGTATATATAATTGGTGGTATCAAATAGAAGAACACGAAAAAGAAGAACAACATAGAGAAGCTAAAGAACTCATAGATGAACTGAAAAAACTAAATAATCGTGTCAAAGAATTAGAAGATGCTTTAGTTGAAAAAAAAGAAGATGCAAATAAAACCGATTAATACTATTTATTGTGTAATAGTATTAATTATCTATTTCTTCCATATACCAGTGTTCATAAGGTAATCCATAACCACCTTTTTGCTTTCTTCTGGTTCGTTTTTTTCTCCTACAAGATTTTAGTTTTTTTTCTCCCTTTTTCCAATCTTTACATCTTTTATATGTTTTACGTCCTTTCTTCCAACATCTCTTAAATCCCTTCTTTGTTTTTCTATTCCAACATTTCATTACAATTCTGGACGCCTTTTTATGACATCTTTTACGAGTCCTTTTCCTTCCACCACCCATTCTTACTCCACTTCTTCCAGATGCTCTTTCTTTTTCGATTTTTTTTCTTTCTAGAAATTTCGTTTTCAATTCTTTTAAGTATTTCGTCCGAGCACCAATCGTATTTTCTGGTGATATAGATGATAATAATCTAGCTGCTCCTTGTTTTATTTTTGTCATATATGATGGACAATCATTTCCACTATTTAATAACAATTCAAAGGCTCTCCTTTTAATTTTTCCAGCTGTAGTATCTTTTGACGCATCTTCTGGTGGTGACAATTTTAATTCCAAATTCAAATCAACAATAACATATAAATCAAATACAAGTGTTCTTGCTTCTTTTTCGAATAACCCTAACTTTTTAAATGAAAAATTATCATTCCCTTGTTTAATAATACTTGCATTATTAATAAAATATTTCTGTCCTTCTCCAGGTTTAACTAACATGTTAGTATCTTTTTGAGATTTATCCCCAACATATTCACTTGCTTTAATAAAAGTAGGATTAAATTCTGTATCTACACTTTTTGCATTAAGTTTTTCTAATTTATCAAAATTTTCTGTATTTGCTTGTTTATCAATTGGTATATCTTTTAAATATTCATTCACCTTAGGAGTATGTCTATCATTTCCTACCACAATAGGTATTTGAACTACAACATTAATTGTATATTTTTTACCTACTATAGGAAGTGTAATAGTATCTCCGGGTTTTGATTTACCCGGCATCATAAATGATATTACCCATTGTCCTTTTTTCTTTTTAATTTGAGGTTGTTGTTTCTTTTTCCCTAAAAGAAATCCTACTTTTACCATTCTTTCTACTTCTTTGTTTAATTTGGTTTTTACAATATATGGAATAACACTCATTTTTGGATATAATGGTTGTAAGTTATCATTTAATTCAAAATTAGTATTCCATAAAGCATCTTCTGAAGCGCGAAGAGTTGTTTGGACAATAGGATTTGCTGTTCTAGCATTATTATAATTACGAAGTAACCTATAAGGAACAGGAGAATTTTCACAAAAATATGACATAACCTCATCTTGTGTTTTTGTTAATTGAACACTTCCATTTTTATTCAAACGTTTTACATTATTTTTGGTTTTTACAATTTCTCCGTTTCTTCCAACAATTGGATTGATAAATTCTAAATCATAAATTGTAGTTTTATCTTTATCTGGAGAAACGTCCATGCCTCTTTGTTGGGCTTCTCTACCCGCATATTGACTTGTTATTTTTTTCACAATAGCCGGTCTATTATAATTTACATCTTCTTTAAATTGTGGAGTATATATTACAATATTACCTGGAAATATAACTGGAATTGTTTTACGAACAGTTTCATTAAAATTTTCATAGGTTACCGGAAATACCGGTTCTCCTGATAATTTCGATTTATATCCATATGTTACCCTATACAAGACCTTATTGGCATCACATTGTTTCATTTTTGGAAAATCTTTTGTTTGTATTGTATTTTGATTATTTATACTAATATTGATTGACATATTATTATAGATTGGAGAGAAATTATACTAGCGATATAAAATTATTTAAATTACGCAACTGTTCTTGTTTTTGACCTCTTCTTTTTGCCTTTTCCAAAATTTCTGTTGCTTTTCTTATTTCTTCTTCTGTTACTTGATTATCTTTATCTAAATCTAATAAATGTTCATATCTTCTATATCTTTTTGGAATGATACAGAATGAACTTTCCTCATTAAATAAATGGTCTGTTAAAACTGTAAAAATTGCTGTTAAAGCTAAAGCAATTAATATATCCCTGCTACCCATCCAAGATATAGCGAAAATTAATATTTGTCTCCCTATATTATTTTTCAAATATTGTTCTTGATTTTTACTCAATTCTATGGTAACATATTTAGAGCCAATATTTAACATTATCATTATTAATCCAGCAAAAAATTTACTATTATTTAATGTTTTTAAAGAATTCATTACGTAGCTTATCATTTAATATTAATTAAGAAATAAATTTACGCTTAATTTTTTTTACTTTGTGTCTTAAATTAATATTACCCGGTAATACATTTATCATACCTTCTAAATTTCTACTTACACTTTTTTTTAATTTATGATATTTCTTTTCCATATTCAAAAACCCTTCTTTATTTGAGGAAAAATGATATACTGATGCTATAATAACAAAAAAAACAAATCCAAAATAAACTTTATCCGCTGTAGATTTAGGTGGCCAACGCCAAAATTTTATCATATATATAATTCCAATATATTATTGTGTGCTTGAGATTGTATTTTTTTCAGCTAGTATTTTCATATTTCTATCTAAATCTACCTGACATGGAGGTCTAAATTCGGCAGGTCTCCATATTTTTATTTTAGAAACAAATGTTTCTTTAGAATCGCAGAAATTTTCTTTTGAATCTATTAAAACAATCAATATTAAAGCCATGATAATACCCTCTGTTGTTCCATATGTTTTTAAGACATAAGCATTTAGCAAAATAAACAAGGCAATATACATTTTGTTTGAATGTATGTTTTGTAAAAATACTGGTTTTTTATATAGTAATACAAGTAATAATGCTAGTAAAATTAATGCAACATAATCTTCCATATATAAAATTGCAATATATTTTATTCAGTTTATTAATATAAAATTAAAATATCATTTTTTTATAAGTATGTCAACAACTCTTGGATTTACTGAATTAAATAAAGTGACTGAATCATTTTCAACAAGAATAAGAAAAAATAGAACAATAAAAAAAACACAAAAAACAAACAAGGTTGCAGAATTCCTAAAAGGTATGGACGAGGATGAAGATACTTTAGCTAATTTCAATCCTGCCCCTGTACCTGGAGATGGACTCCCTCAACCAGAATTAACAAGACAACCCGACCCTATTACAGAAACTACGCCCGATAGTGATGTTGCTGTTGGTCCAGAAGGCTTTTCTAAATTAGACACAAATGAAGCATCAAACTTAAACTATCAAAATTATTACAATACATATGTTCCTTATTATTCTAATCCATCAAATCAAGCAAATCTTCATGGTTCACGAGATGAACTAATGAAAAAATTAAACTATATGATACATCTTTTAGAAGAAAATAAGGATGAAAAAACACAAAATGTTACAGAAGAACTTGTATTATATATGTTTTTAGGCGTTTTTACCATTTTTGTGGTAGATTCTTTCGCCAGAGCTGGAAAATATACGCGTTAATATTATTTAGGATATTCTGAATAATATTAATTCAATATAAAAACTTTCTCCGCTAAAAATGGTCTATACCCAAAATTATAAAAATAATAAGATGCTTTCAGGGTTGCTATTGGGGAATATCTCTCCAAAATTTTTTTTATAATAACATTATTATTTGCAATATTCTCTATAAATAATCGTGTAAATTTCATTTGTTGATAGATTAAACTAAGAGAACACATAAATCCCAAGACAAAAACACTTTCATCGGTTTCTTTAAAACTTGTTATACATTCTATACTATTCTTTCCATCATACGTTGTATATGTATTATGAAAAATAAAGCAATCAAACGGTTCTCCATCTATTAATGTGACAGTTATAAACATTTGTTGATTTTTAACTAACAATTCAATATGAGCAAGATTAGGGACTATAACACATTCAAATTTTTTGGTAGAACATTTCATTAATCGTTCATAAACATATACAAAATAATGAAAACTTTGTTTTGTTATCAAAATGGTTTTTATATTAGGTTGGTCAAATTTCACTACTTTATCCCAATAAAATGTATCAAAATAATAATTATTATAAGCGGTCAATGGTACAATAGCTGTATTTTCTCCTTCTCGTTTGAATAAGAAAACAGTGTTATCATGTTTATAACGACTATTGACATAATGACTGTATATTATCTTGGGCGCATTACCCTTTTTCCTATATTTTTGATGAACACATAAGAAATCTACATAATAAAGTGGTAATTTTTTATCATCAATATAACAATCTAATGGTCTTGTAGTCATTGACGCAATTAACTTATTATTATTATACATCAGAGACAAATAACTTTTATTATTATGAGCTTTAAAATAATTCAATACACCATCTTGAGATGGCATATATTTTTCAGATTTATGTGGAGAATAATTGGCTTTTATGAAATGGGCGAATAGTGCTTTTTTTTCAGTAGGAGTTTGAAAAAGGGTATTAAAATATATTTTGGGGTCATAAAATTTATCTTTTTCGGGTTTACCATGTTGTATAATTCCTGGTGGAAACAACCAATATCTTAAATTATGAAAATGAAATACAGGTTGTCGGGACCAAAAAGGATATTTTAATTTATAATAAGCAACAGCTAATATAATTATTATTATACTTGCTAATAATAAATACATCTTTTAAATAATTAATATATTAATGTTAATATATTAACTTATTTTTAACAAAAACAATTCCAAGATTCTTTTTCAATTTGAAAAATCTCTCCATTTT
>Ga0315330_10001277_pt1 | contig 16806 bp, 12 predicted proteins | sample M140m34915metaG_FD_203453 | JGI IMG/M metagenome (GOLD analysis project Ga0315330, IMG submission 203453) | Ammonia-oxidizing marine archaeal communities from Monterey Bay, California, United States - M1 40m 34915 | ecosystem: Environmental > Aquatic > Marine > Intertidal zone | place: USA...
ACCGATTCAGAGTCAAAAAAATCTTCGACGAAAGCTCCCAGAAAAATAATCGGAGCAATGACGCAAATTGACGCAGCCGAGATTGCAACACCAGAATTAATTGAATACGAAACCGCAAACCATGCAACCGCATATGGTTTGTTCTATCCACCTACGAACGCAAGTCATCAGTATTCGGCTCACGAACTGCCACCTTTATTGGTGAGTGTGCACGGCGGGCCCACAAGCGCGGCGCGGCCTGTGCTTAATCTTAAACTGCAGTATTGGACTAATCGTGGCTTCGCCGTTCTGGATGTTAACCACCGAGGCAGCACGGGATGGGGTAGGGCATTTCGCCAGCAATTGAATCTGAGTTGGGGTGTTGTTGATCTGCAAGATGTAGTGAGTGCGGTTGAGTATCTGATTGCCGAAAACCTTGTGGACCCGGCAAGAGTCGTAATCCATGGTGGCAGTGCCGGTGGCTACTCAGTCATGGCAGGATTGGCGCATACGGCACTGTTTGCGGCCGGTGCCAGTTATTACGGGGTAAGCGACCTTGAGGTGCTGGCCCGGGAAACCCATAAATTTGAATCCCGCTATCTGGACAAGCTGATCGGGCCGTATCCTGATGCAGTTGATATCTACCGGGAACGCTCCCCGATACATCATCTGGACAAAATTGATGCCCCTTTGCTGTTGTTACAGGGTCTCCAGGATAAGGTGGTGCCGCCCACGCAGGCGGAGATGGTTTGTGACAATTTGCAACAGAAAGGCGTTTACGTGAAGTACATGACTTTCCCCGGGGAAGGTCATGGCTTTAGAAAACTGGCTAATCAAGTTTCTGCACTGGAAGCGGAGCTGGCTTTCTACCTGGAAGTGTTTGGAAACCAATAATATCTAAACATATCAATTAATTAGAAATTGGGCCCTAGGTTATATTTCCCCAGACCCAGGGATTCCGCAGTGGCCGGCACAAGGTCAGAATTCCTGTCAAAATCACACATCCAGAGGCGCAATAATGCGCAACCAAGAATGTTATTCTGGCACCAAATACCCGCCTGCGAGCCTCTTGAATTCACTAGCCAGCGGCTACGAAACCATGCTAGATTTCAGAAGCTATAATTTTATAGTGAATGTTAAATATAAGTTTGAATATAAATATCGGGAGATCAGTGCTATGTGGACTAAGCCCTCTTATCAAAAGATCCGTCTTGGTTTTGAAGTCACAATGTACTTCAAGTCTGTCTGATTTTTAGACAGAAGCTAGGAGAAATTAGTACTACGAATAGCCCGTTTTAACGGAATCACTAGCCGTAGGACCTAATATGAAAAACGCCAGACTCAGTCTGGCGTTTTTGTTTGTGCACGCTCAGTGTCCTCATCGTATTTCAGTTAACAACCTTTTAAAGATAGATTCATCATGCACATCAGAGTTTTAGGTTCCGCAGCTGGTGGCGGTTTCCCCCAATGGAATTGCAACTGCCCAAATTGTCATGGCGTGCGCACTGGCAGCATTAAGGCAACACCGCGCACTCAGTCTTCAATCGCAGTCAGTTCGAACGCTGTAGATTGGGTTTTATTCAATACCTCTCCTGACCTACTCGCGCAATTGGCGGCATTTCCGGCGCTGCAACCAGCCAGGGACATTCGTGATACCGCAATCAAGGCCATTGTTTTCATGGATAGCCAGATTGACCATACAACGGGTTTATTAATGCTGCGCGAAGGATGCCCCCATGAAATTTACTGCAGCGATATGGTATTCGAAGATCTCAGCACAGGCTTTCCGCTGTTTGAAATGCTGAAACACTGGAATGGTGGGATTAATCGTCACCCTATTCCCCTAGATGGAAACAGTTTCAACATAGCGGGCATTGAGAATCTTTCTTTCACCGCAATACCGGTGACAGGCAAAGCACCACCCTATTCTCCCCACCGGAACGACGCTCACATAGGTGACAACATTGGTATCAAAGTTACTGACGACATTAGCGGCAAAGCGATGTTCTATGCACCCGGGCTTGGAGAAATCACCGATCAAACCCGGCAGTTAATGAGTGAAGCTGATTGCCTATTGATAGATGGAACCTTCTGGGAAGAAGACGAGATGCAAGTCGTTGGACTTGGTGAGAAAAAAGCTGCCGACATGGGACATTTGCCGCAATCTGGAGAGGGGGGCATGTTAGACGTTTTGCGGCCCATGAATAAACCTCGTAAAATCCTCATTCATATAAACAATACCAACCCAATCTTGAACGAAGAATCCGAGCAACGGCAGCGCGTGCTCGATGAAGGTGTTGAAGTATCTTATGACGGCATGGAAGTGGAGCTTTAGGCAAGCTGCCTTATCTCTGATGCCAACGATCCTGCGAGAATTATAATGAGTAGCCTGAACATCGACTCAGATCAGTTTTCTATCAACCCCCAGTATCGATTTCAATGGGAGGAGGCGCAGGAATGTCATGTGCTGCTGTTCCCCGAAGGGTTGGTCAAATTAAGTGGCAGCGCAGCCGAAATAATGCAGCGTTGTCAGCAACCAACGACGCTTGCTGCTCTTGTAGATGAACTGCAGCAAACGTTTCCTGGGGTCGAAGGACTCGAGAATGACGTAAGAGAATTTTTGAACGATGCCCAAGAACAAGATTGGATCGTCTCCATCTGACGATGCAGAAGAGAAGAAATATATCCCGATGTGGCTGCTGGCAGAGCTTACTTATGCCTGCCCGGTACAGTGCCCATACTGTTCCAACCCTCTGCAAATCTCTGCTAATCGAAAACAAGAGCTCACCACTGACGAATGGATTGATGTACTTCGTCAAGCCCGTAAGCTGGGTGCAGTTCAGCTAGGGTTTTCCGGCGGAGAGCCTTTGGTACGCGCGGATTTATTGCAGTTGCTTGAAGAGGCAAAATCCCTTGGCTTTTATACCAACCTCATTACTTCGGCTATCGGTTTAGATGCTGACAAAATCGCTGCATTCAAGGAAGCTGGGCTCGGACATATTCAAATATCCTTTCAAGGCAGTAATAAGGAGTCCAATGAAAAATTTGGCGGAACCGACAGTTTCGACCAGAAAATGGCAATGACCAAGGAAGTCATTCGCCAGAAATTACCACTTGGATTAAACTTCGTTCTCCATCGGCATAACTTACACCAAGTTGGAGAATTTCTGGAAACTGCTGAGCAGCTTGGTGCAGAGTTCGTCGAACTGGCCAACACGCAATATTATGGTTGGGCCAAACACAACCAGCAGGGTTTGCTGCCCAGCAAGAAGCAATTAGAAAATGCCGAGCGTGTGACCAATGAATTCCGGAGCCGTCATCAAGGCAACATGGACGTATTTTTTGTTGCACCGGATTACTATGATGACCGCCCAAAGAAGTGCAGCAATGGGTGGGCGACGACTTTTATTAATGTTACTCCTGAAGGCGACGTGTTGCCGTGCCACGCCGCAAAAATTATTCCAGGCGTGGACTTCCCGAATGTAAAGCAGCAAAATCTGGGCGATATATGGCGCTCTTCGGATCTTTTTAACAAATATCGCGGGACAGATTGGATGGTCGAACCTTGCGCCAGCTGCCCGGAAAAAGAGATCGATCTAGGGGGCTGTCGCTGCCAGGCTTTGATGCTAACGGGAGATGCAGCAAATGCTGATCCTGTTTGCAGCCTTTCGCCCTATCACGACAAGGTGACTGCTATCACTGATCGAGCGCAAAATGAATTTGATCCTGACGAGCCAGCACCATTGTTATTTCGAAATATGAAAAACGCCAAACAATTCAATACTGATCAATCCTAGAGAATCATCATGAGCGCCTGGAGTAGAGAGGAGTTTGAACAGAAACTCCGAGAGAAAGGAAAGTTTTATCACATCTATCATCCGTTTCACGTAGCCATGAACGGCGGAGAGAGTAGTCGTGAACAGATTCACGGTTGGGTGGCAAACCGTTTTTACTACCAGGTAACAATCCCGATAAAGGATGCTGCCATCATGGCTAACTGCACTGAACGGGACATGCGGCGCGAATGGGTGCAGCGTATTCTTGATCATGATGGCGTCGCCGGAGAAGAAGGTGGCATTGAGGCATGGTTGAGATTGGGCGAAGCTGTTGGCATGACACGCGAGCAAATCGTTTCCCATGAGCAGGTGCTTCCGGGAGTGCGTTTCGCGTGCGATGCCTATCTTAACTTTGCCAGGCGCGCGAGCTGGCAGGAGGCAGCTTGCTCTTCTTTGACTGAGCTATTCGCCCCGGAGATTCACCAGTCGCGTCTCGATTCCTGGCCAACTCACTATCCCTGGATCGATGCCGAGGGTTACCAATATTTTCGCAAACGCCTTTCTGAAGCACGTCGTGATGTGCAGCATGGACTGAACATCACTCTAGACTACTTCAAGACCCGCGAGCAGCAGGAGCATGCACTGGACACCCTGCAGTTCAAGCTTGATGTGCTTTGGACCATGCTGGACGCGATGCAGTTGGCCTATACTTATAATGAGCCACCGTTCCACTCTTGCCGCTAAGTCGTGAGTCGTAGGCACGAAAACCAAAGAAAGAAATGGGTGAACAAGAAAAAACAAAAGGGGTCAGAGTAAAAATACAGTGCTGTATTTTTACTCTGACCCCTTCTTTTGTTCGTCCCCTTCTTTAACCACTTCTTTATTCTTTATTTAGTTGACCTTCTTTTCAGCCGCAGGAACTAGCCCTACTCTTCGCTCTCACTCACCCGCGTGACATTGTCATCCGGATTGCGGTCGATCATCTTGTTGAAAGGATCGATGCCAGCAGAGACCGGGCGTTGATCGACATTCACGCTAAATGATTGCTGCTCTTGGTCTATCCGTTCCTTCTGTACATAGAGCACTGTCGGCACGCCGGTTTCGGGATCGTCTTCACCCAGGATACCGATGTCCAGCAGGGCATCGATGCCAACCCGATTCTCCTCTCCCCGGCCATCAGCCTCAAACTTGGATGCCGAAACGTTAATCGTGACGTCGAAGCTGCCGTCATCCAGTTTCGTGTAGAAACTGTCCTCGGCGCGCAAATCAAACAGCACGATCTTCTCGAACAGGTCCGTAATCATCGACTGAAATTCCGGAGCTGCTGCCTCCCGGAACTTGGCAACCAGATCCCGGGTAGTCGGGTATGGCGGGCCCTGAAATCCCCATACATCAATAAATTCACTGAGTACTCTGTTGACCGTGTCTTCGCCCAGGTAGTCCTTCATGGCATAGAGCACCAGGCTACCCTTGCGGTAGTGGATATAGCCCTGGTTCTCCACCAGCATGAGAGGCAGTTCTTCCAACACCTCAGTACCACGACTATTCAGGTAATTATCCAACTCATACTTCAAGAAACGCTGCATAGAGGCGGAACCATACTCCTGCTCCATCACCATCAGCGCCGAATACTGAGACAGGGTTTCGGTGAGCACCGCCCCGCCCTGCACATTCGCACCGATTACCTGATGTGCCCACCATTGGTGAGCCAACTCGTGCGCCGTGACATAAAACACATAGTCAATGCTCTCTGGATCAGTGATGTCAGCCACAAAGCCAATGGCCTCTGAAAACGGAATGGTATTCGGGAAAGACTGCGCAAAGGTGCCGCGCTGCCTGGGGAACTCGAAAATACGATACTGCCGATATTGATAGGGGCTGAAATTTTCGCTGAAATACGCCAGCGATTTTTGCGAGGCCTCAATCATGCGATCCACGTTATATTCGTGCTTGTAGTAAACCTCAATATCGACGTCATTCCAGCTATCCGCTTTCATCTCGTAGTCAGCGGAAAGATAGGACACGAATGGCCAGATCGGCTGATCCATCTTGTAGTGAAAATAGCGACGCCCATCTTCCTCCCATTCCCGCTCCAGGTAGCCAGGCGTCACCGCAATCTGATTACTTGAAGTACTGACAATCGCCTCGTAGCCGGCGCGCATACGAATGCTGCCAAAACCCTGGTCATACTTGCTTTCGTCGTAAATGCTGGCAGCACGCTCGGCGGGCGGCAGGTCAAAGCGTCGCCTCCTGTTGTTGTCAAGCAACTCGGCACCCTTGTTATAACCGGGCAGAGGAAATGCCTCGGTGTTATTAAAGAATGTGCCATTGCTTAGCAGGCTCATGGTTGGGCCATTGTTCATAAAACCAGGCGTCAACCAATCCACGGCAAAAGAAACGTCGAGAACCGCGCCGGGCCGCATGGGGCTCGCAAACTCGTAAATATAGTAACCAAGATCTTCATCAGCATGGGTTAACTCTGCACCCGGCACATCAAGGTTTGCCAGGGTGAGCCGCGGCGGCATAGTGAAGTGAAGTTCTGGAATACTTGACTGATAATTATTCTCCAGTGTGTAGCGACCTTCGATGTGCGCCTCACGCTCTGTGGGAAATATATCTACTTCCGCATAGAGGTCGACGATGTCTGGAAAGCGTATATCTTCATATTGCTTGTATGCTTTCTCATAGCCCGCCAGCAATTCCTCACTATCCAGAGCACTGAGTTTCTGGTTGAGCACATTTGTGTTGTAGTAAATGAACCCACCTGTCGCGGCGAAAAGTAGAAAGCTAGCCGCCACTGTCGCCGCAACGGGAGCAGTCAGCCTTGCGCGGATGCTCTTCCAGCGCCAGCGACTGCGAGTATCACTTCCCCTTGGCCAGACTAGGTGAACTGCGATCAGCAGCAGCAAACAAAACAGCGACCAATAGACAGAAAACCAGACATAAGCGGCGAGGTTGGGTCCCCAACCCGTGAAGATTGAGTACGGAACACCCGGCGTCGAGAGAAGATAGAGATTATGGTCGAATCCTTGTTGCGGCAGTATAAGGCTACCGACAAAGTACAGCACCATGATCAACATGCCGAGATAGCGGTTGCCGGTAATAACCTGGGCAAACACAGCCAGCACACAGGAAAACCAGATTGGAAACTGAAAGAAGGAGAAGAGGCCAAAAACATACTGCAGTATTTCAAAATCGTAGAATCCCTTCCCGATCTGCACCAGCAGCGCCCCAATGATCACCGATAGCAACATCACAGCCATAACACACATCAAGGCCAGGAGCTTGGCGCCGATGATTGCCCAGTTTGGATAGGGCATGGAATCCAGCATCTCGGAAACCTGCACGTTGCGTTCCCGCACCAGCAGTTCGCTGGAATAGAAAATCATGACCACCAAAAGCGGCAGGCTGTAACTGCCGTTAATAATTAAAACCAACGCGCCGGTTGTTGGATAGACGTCAGTACCAAATAGACTGGAGAGTCCAAACACGGCATTGACGACAACCTGCAACATACCGATCAACGCCATCACCAGGAATGCCTTGCCAATGATGATGTTGTAAAACTCGATTCGCAGCAGCGACCATGCCTGTGAAAATTGTGCCGAGACATCAAATCGGCGAGCCGGCTGAACGTCAACTGCCGGTAGGAAAACGGTGTCAACTGGCGCTTTCTTTTCTTGCCTGCACTGACGCCATTTTGCGAACCACCGCTTGCTTGAACCGAACGCCAGGGAAAATGGGAAAAAACGGAAGGCAAGCAACAGGAACACAGCCATTAGCACCACCGCAGCCAGGCGGTTATAAAGCAAGCTACCTGCCATTGGCATGACCTGCTCGTTCATCTCGAACGGGGTCCAGTAGCGAGTAATCTCAGTAATTGCCACCTGCCCGAATGGGTCCAGTAGGCTCAATAGCGCGATGTCTTCCGGGTCGACCAGAGCCGATACGATGGCCTGGACAACGAGAATCAGTACCAGCACGACGTAACTAGCCAATAGACTGCGAGTCAGCGTGGTTACCAGGAATACCAGGGTGCCAATCAATAAAATATTCGGTATGGCAATGGCCCAGGTCGCAAACCAGTATGCATCGAGCCGCGTTGGACCCAGACGCTCCGGATCAATCCAGGGCATGAACTCGCCGAGGAATACGCCTAACAATGCAGCGAAATAGACTATGAAACAGAACAGCATGGCGCCGCAAAAACGTCCAAACAGATAGTCGAATTTGCTCACATGGGTCGTGAAGAATAACTCGGCCACCTTGTTGTCGAAGTCTCTGAGGATTGGCGAGGAAGCAAAGGCCACACCAGCAACAAGTGCTGCGATAAAGCTGATGCTGGACAACACCACAATGACATTAAATGGGGAGTTGATATTGATGTTGGAGACAGTGCCACCAATACTGATATTGTCAGAAACGGTTGCGCCAAAGCTGAGAATAAACAGCACAGCGGACACCACATAGACCAACGGCTGCCTGGAATGAAAGGCCAACTCGAAGCGAAAGATTTGATTGAACGTATGCTTGAACATCGGGTTTTAATCCTTGGCTGACTGGACAGCGATCAGGCGGCGATCTGAATCTGGTGTTCGCGCAGAGTGGAGAAGTACACATCTTCGAGACTCACAGGCGTCGCGACGAAACCATTCCCTGGATCCCCCTCACTGACGATGTGTATTCTGGTGCGCCCGCCAACCAGGGTAGAAAACAGCACCTGGTAGTTAGCCTCGTACCCATCCAGCTCACTGCGGTCGATGATCTTGCTATAGATGGAACCATCCAGTCTGGCAATGACTTCACCGGGCCTGCCATGGATGAGAATCTTGCCCTTGCCCATGATCGCCATGTCGGCACAGAGATCGCTGACGTCCTCTACGATGTGGGTAGAGAGAATTACCACGGTTTCCTCACCAATATCCGCCAGCAGGTTATGGAAGCGACGACGCTCCTGCGGATCAAGACCCGCGGTGGGCTCATCTACAATTACCAAGCGTGGATCGCCGATGAGGGCCTGGGCAATACCGAAGCGCTGCTTCATGCCACCAGAATAGGTGCTCACCGCCGTCTTGCGCACATCCCATAGATTCACTTCCTGCAGAAGATGATCCACCAACTCCTTGCGCTCACCCTTATTAACCACGCCTTTTAGTACGGCAAAATGATCCAGCATACGCAGCGCCGAGACCCGAGGATAAGTACCGAATTCCTGTGGCAAATAACCCAGAACCTGCCGCAGCTTTTCCTTCTCATTGAGAATATCGATGTCATTGAGAAACGCGGTGCCGGAATCAGCATCTTGGAGCGTGGCCAGGGTACGCATCAGACTCGATTTACCGGCCCCGTTCGGGCCCAATAGGCCAAACATCCCCTTTGAGATGTCGAGATTGACGCCATCCAGCGCCTTCACGCCGTTGCCGTAGGTTTTGCTGAGATCTTTAATACTGAGCATGGGGGTTGCCTCTGTGACATATGCGGAAATTAAAGCAGGGCCGGCCAATTCGAGCTATTGAGCGCGCAAGCGCGACGCCTGGCCCAAAATCGCCGCCGTAAAGATGACTTAACATATTTTGCAGTGAAATGTTTCTGCTGGAAAGTGGGGAAATTATCCAGCTCCGAGTCGCACAGGCATTCTTTTCTTTCATACCCTCACTCCAGTTCAAGCTAGCGTTAAGGTTGAACTGCCACCCTAGGCCCATTGGGCTAGATTCCGCGGGCCCGCGGCGACAAATAGAAACGCGAATAGCGACAGCGCCTAATCGGTAACAGTTACGCTATAATTTTGGAACTCCAACTTCTAACTGGCTGAGGATTTCGAGTACGGCTTGTTCAGCACTGCCTTCAGCATTCGGTAAACTGAGCTGCGCATATTCGCGATACAGCGGAAAGCGTTCCTCAAAGATCATATCCAGGCTCTGATCCTGTGCGCTCGCGATACCGCGTTGATCTATATTTTGAATCCGTCGTTTGACCGTGGCGAGGTCGATATCAAGAAACACCACGGTAGAGATATCCATCAGGTGTCGCATTCCGATCTGACTATAGACAACGCTACCGCCGGTTGAGATCACAGTCTCGCTTGTGGATAGCGACAGAACTTGCGCCTCCTCTAACTGTCTTAATGCCAGGTAGCCCTGATCATTAAGCAGCTTTTGCAAGGGCACACCTGCGTCTTTCTCAATTAGCCGGTCGGTGTCAATACACTGCCATCCCAACTGTGCGGCCAAAGCCTGACCTACAACTGATTTACCTGCGCCTGGCATCCCGATAAGGGAAATATTCTTTGTCATCAAAGTTCTAATTCAGCCCTTACTAATCACCGGGCACGATAGGCAATACGATTCGCGAACTAAACTGTGGCCCATGGTGTACCCTATTGCGCGCAACCACTGCTTCGGTTTCGTCCACGTTGTTGCCACCAGTATTCAGATTACGCATGTATTGGGGGAATTTGCTGGAAGACACTTCCAGTCGAATGCGATGACCCGCCTTAAATGTGTAGCTAGTAGACAAAGGTGTCATGTCTATCTCATAGGTTTCACCCGGCGTCATGAAAACCTCTTCATCATAACCGTCTCTATAGCGCGCCCGCTGTATAGTGTCGTCCACGTTATAGGCGGTGCCATCGGGATGCACGTCCACAAGTTTGATAGTGAAATCCGTATCTAAGGCATCGGAAGAGATAAACAGTTTGGTGCGGATGGTGCCGGTCACCTCGGTATCTTCGCTGAGCTCTTCACTGGTATACACCAGCACATCCGCCCGCGCTTCAATGGCACGCTGGTCGTAGCTTCCACCCAGCGATGCGCCGCCGTTGCAGCACACATTGCCACCGAGGGCAGGCACCGGATTCATGGGGTCGTAGGTGAAACCGTCCGCATTGTCAGACAGTGGTGGATTGCGAGACAAGCTGCCATCACCAAATAGACTGTTGGCACCACCAGAACTGTTGAGGTAGAAGGCAACCTCTTCCACCTCGCTGGGAGGCCACTGACCAGCCTGCTGCCACTGATTTTCACCCATGGTGTAGTACTGCACCTTGGGTGTTCTATCGACGAAATCGTTGTCTGCGTCCTTAAGGTAATAATCAAAGAAGCCAAGAATCTGATCCCAGTAAGGGAATGTCGCATCACCCACATTGAGTTCACCAACAATTAGATCTTCATTTTCGGGCGTGCGAAAGAAACCGCAGTGCAAAGTAGGCGCAACCACCACGAACTGACCATCGCGCACTTCTGGGTCGCTGGCATTTTTGCGAGCATGATTAAACAGCGCCAGGTTCGGGCCCTGACTGACGTCAAACCAGCTGTTGAACCAAAACGCGGGCACCCCAAAGTCTTCAGAATCATGATAGAGGCCACCCTCAAACCAGGCCAGGTCGTTGGGTTTACGCATCAGCATTTCCAGACCTGGACCAGCATTGGCACCGACTGAGTCCAGCCAGGAACTGGCCGGCAGCTCTGAAAGTTTCTCAGCCCAGACCACGCTCGGCATCTGGGGTGCGAGGTCATAGAGACTCCGCAGGCGCTGAAGCTCCTCCTGACTCAGGCCGGCGGGAAAAGTGGGTCGAATATTCTGCTGTACCCCGTAAAGCCAGGTGGTGAACAGGGTCTGATGTACGCCACCTTCATACCAATTGCCCTGCTCATTGAATTCGCCGACACGGCCGATGCCAGCGCCGGCAGCCATGGGTACCATAGCCTTATGATTGGGGTGATCCTGGGCGGCAAGCGCCATTTGCCATTCTGCTGTGGAGGAACAGCCTAGGGTACCAACATTGCCGTTAGACCATTCCTGCTGCGCTAGCCAGGAGATGGAATCCCAGCCGTCAGTCTGAGGATTTCCCAGAATTTCCCATTCGCCCTCTGAGTAGTAGCGTCCCCTTTCGTTCTGTACCACGAAGGCATAGCCAGCCTCGACAAATTTCAGCGCCTGGTCCAAGGTACTGCCGCGGATCTCATTAAAGTTATAGGGTGTCTTGGACAACACCACCGGAAATGGGCCTTCCTGATCCTTAGGCAAATAGACATCCGTAGCGAGGCGCACGCCGTCGCGCATGGGCACCATGATCATGGTGTCGGCCTCGGCGACCGCTTCAAGCTCCTTCGGATAAGGTTGTGCAACGGTGGCCGATGCCATGAACACAGATAGCAATGATGTAATTGCAAGCGAAATGGAAGACTTCGCCATAACAGGACTCCATTGGTTTGAATAGGCCAGATACTATTAGGTTTGTGGCTATTAGCAAGGTATGCCGCAGAAATAAGTCTGTCCCTGTTGGCGCACTCTAACCTATACTTCCCGGCTGTTTTTCCGAGCACTAGCACCGCTCATCGAATTCTTCCCTAGATACAAACCAGAAACCATGATCTCCCTAAACAATGTCACCCTGATGCGCGGCAATCAAACGCTGTTTGAAGACGCCAACCTGACTCTTCGCGGCCGACAGCGTACGGGCATCATCGGGCGTAACGGTGCCGGCAAGACCAGCCTGTTCAAAGCCCTTGGGCAGGAGATTCCAATTGAGCAGGGATCGATCAAACTTCCCAATGGCCTGCGAACTTCTACCATGTCGCAGGAAACGCCTGGCAGTAATCGCAACGCGCTCGAATTCGTTATCGATGCCGACACCGCGTATCGTCGACTCGAGCAGGCACTGAAAGATGCGGAAGCAGAAGATGATCACAACGCCCTGGCGCAGCTGCATGGCGACCTGGAAAACATCGATGGCTACAACATCAGCAATCGTGCTGAACAGCTACTGTCTGGTCTCGGTTTCAGTAAGGCGCAGTTCCACAATCCCATTAGCAGCTTCTCTGGCGGCTGGCGCGTGCGGCTAAACCTTGCGGCGGCGCTTATGTGCCCATCCGAACTGCTCATGCTCGACGAACCCACTAACCACCTGGATCTAGAGGCTACGGTCTGGCTAGAACAATGGCTGCAGCGCTACCAGGGAACCTTGCTGATTATTTCCCACGACCGTTCCTTTCTTGATGCTGTAATCGGGCATGTCATCAGCTTCGAAGGTGGCAATCTGGTGGCTTATACCGGTAACTATAGCGCCTTCGAAAAGTTGCGGGCGGAGCGCCTGGCGCTGCAGGCCGCCATGATTGCAAAACAGCAGAAGCGCCGAGACGAGATAGAGGACTTCGTGCGCCGCTTCCGCGCCAAGGCCAGCAAGGCAACTCAGGCACAAAGCAGGTTGAAAGAATTGAACCGCATGCAGGAGATCGCGCCCGCACATATCGATTCCCCTTTCCGCTTCCACTTCCCTAAACTTGACCAGCTGCCCAATTTCCTTATGCAGGTGGAAGCACTCACCATAGGCTTCGACGCGCCGCTGATGCAGAAAATCAATCTCGCTATTCGGTCCGAAACGCGGATAGGTTTATTAGGATTCAATGGCAGCGGCAAATCCACTCTGCTGAAGGTGCTAGCGCAACAGCTTGAGCCCTTAGCCGGCGACATTATTCGCGCGAAAAAACTGAAGATTGGCTACTACGCCCAACACCAGGTAGATGAACTTAACCAACAGTCCACCCCTTTTGAGTTAATTCAGAAACTCGATCCCAAAGCCAGCGCGCAGGAGGTTCGCAATTATCTCGGCGGTTTCGATTTTCGGGGCGACCGCATCAATGAAAAGATTGGCATCTTCTCAGGTGGTGAGAAAGCGCGCCTCGCGCTTGCCAAAGTCGTGCGCAGTGAACCTAATCTGCTGCTAATGGATGAGCCAACTAATCACCTGGATCTGGAGATGGTGCATGCTCTCACCGTTGCCCTGCAGGAATATGAGGGGGCGCTGATTATCGTATCCCATGACCGTCACCTGCTGAGCAATACGGTAGATGAGTTCTACTCTATTCATCAGAGGGTGTTTGCCGAGTTCAAGGGCGATCTGAAAGACTACGAGAAATGGATTTCGAAACAGCAAACGCCAGGACAGGATAATCCAGCCAGCAGCAACGCCGGTTGCCCTGAGCAGAAGCTCGACAAGAAGCAACAGCGCCAGCAGGCCGCAGCCATTCGCGAACAAAAGGCGCCACTGCGAAAGCGGGAGAAGCAGCTAGAGCGAGATATCGACCGGTTAAATGCGGAGTTGGGCAAGATTGAAGCCTTGCTAGCTGACAGCGCGCTCTATGATGACGAAAACAAAGCAAAACTCACTAAAGCCCTGCAGCAGCAGGGCGATTTGAAAACCGAGCTAGCTAAAACAGAGGAGGTGTGGCTGGAAGTTCTCGAGCAACTCGGCGCCTGAGCCGGGCGCGCGGATTCCGCTAATCCGCTTACTGTACTTTTGAGCCAACCACTTTATCATGTGGGGCAAGTAATGCGCTCACTGCGCCACCCAGTCCATAGCGCGCCACAAAAACAGGAAAATCCATGCAGCCCAAAACCAAAAGCCGTTTGGCGCCACTCATTCTCCTCGCCAGGTCTTTACTATCTCTGACACTAGCCCTGCTCTTCCTGCTCTCACAGCCAGCCTTTGCCCAGGACGTGGCAAGCGAAGGCGATTTCGAAGAGGGTCAGTCTCAATACCAGTTGGCCTGCGCCGAGTGCCATGAAGGTGCCCTGCTGGAAGCACCACAGCGCGCTGCTCTGGCGCTGTTTCCCCCCGAGCGTATCGTGCAGTCACTGGAGTCCGGCATCATGGCCACCGCGGGCATGGCCCTGACCCGGGACGAGAAACGCCAGGTTGCCTACTACCTGACTGGCCGCCGCTACGATGAAAACCAGACCGACACGGCCAGTTTCAGCTGCGAGCCAGGTTTACCTCCCGGCGCAAAACTGACGCGTGCCCTGGCCTGGAATGGCTGGGGTGGCGAGGTGGGCAATACGCGCTATCGCGCCAGTGAAAACACACTGACGAAAGACAATGTGGGCCAACTCAAGTTGAAATGGTCCTTCGCCTTTCCCAATGCGACTCGCTCCAGGGCGCAGCCGGTGGTCACCCCCGAAGTCATATTCACCGGCAGTCAGGACGGCACGATTTATGCGCTGGATAGCGGCAATGGCTGTCCTTTGTGGACTTTCAATGCCGACGGCGAAGTGCGCGGATCCTTATTCGTGGACACAGATGATGAGGGCGTGCCGGAAAAAATCCTATTCGGCGACTTTACCGCCCATGCCTATGGCGTTAATGCGCAGACCGGCGAACTGTTGTGGAAGACAAAAGTGCATGACCACGAGGCTGCCATCGTTACCGGTTCGGTCATCGCCCATGAAGATACCTTGATCGTGCCGCTGTCATCACTCGAAGTGATTCTTGCTTCACGCACGGATTACCAATGCTGCACCTTTCGCGGCGCACTTGTCGCGCTCAGCATCAGCACCGGTGAAGAAATATGGCGAACCCACACCACCGACCGGCCCCGCCCAACCATTCTGAGTTCCGCTGGCACTCAGCAATATGGCCCTTCCGGGGCACCCATCTGGGCGAGCCCGACCATCGATGCCAAACGTAATCTGGTCTATGCAGGTACCGGTGAAAACTATTCCTCTCCCGCCAACGAATACAGCGATGCCGTGCTGGCAATGGACCTCGACAGTGGCGAACTGATCTGGTCCGCGCAGCTGACGCGGGATGACGCCTGGAATGGGGCATGCTCCCGCAATGCGCCAAACTGCCCAGAGGAAGATGGGCCAGACTATGACATCGGTGCTTCGCCCATCCTTACTCAGGATGAAAACGGCAGAGATATCATCATGGTTGGGCAGAAATCCGGCATGGTGTATGCCCTCAACCCTGATAACGGCGGTTTGATCTGGGAGCAGCGTGCCGGCAGTGGCGGCACCATGGGCGGAATTCATTATGGCATGAGCGCCAACGCTGAAAAACTCTTTGTCGGCGTTTCTGACCTGCCCACCAACAATCCCTATAACGTCGGACCGAGTCACCCTGGCATTCATGCCTTGCGACCCAGCACCGGGGAGATACTGTGGCGCAAAGATCTCAGCAACCAGTGTGAAGAGTCTCGCTTCCTGTGCTGGCACGGCATCTCCGCCGCGGTCAGCAGCTCGGATGAGCTGGTGTTTGCCGGCGGTCTGGACGGCATTCTCAGGGCCTTTGATGCCGATAACGGCGACATTCTCTGGGAAACCACCACGCTACAAGACTTCGGCGCACCCAATGGCATCGAGGCCAGGGGAGGCGCGATTGAGGCTGATGGTCCCATTCTAGTGAATGGGGAGGTGTATGTGACGTCTGGTTACGACAAGTGGAATGAAGCACCGGGTAATGTATTGCTGGTCTATTCACTCAATGGTGAATGAGTAGCTAACTAAGGCCTAAGAAAAGGTACCAGTTAGCCCATTTAGGACGCGCCCTTACTACCTTATACCTGCTCCTGTTTTCTGCTTGAGTTTTGTTCAACGTTTCTGCTTTCCTATTTGGGCGAGCTGGACGGAAGCCGCTCAGTCAGGCCCTCCAGTATAGATCAAGGCAACACTGCAGCAAATTTGCGCAAACAGTGGCGAGAAAGCGCATTTATTGAACGCTTGCGGCTGGTCACGCACCTGTCAAGAATGCTACGCCATTGTTTTAAATAGCGTTTAAACGTTGGTTCTATTATTGCTGCTATAAATGCATACAGGCTTAGGCCATCAGCTAACAATAAACTAACGAAGACACTGATATGGGACTCTGGGGATTTTTGGCTCTCTCAACGCCTTTCGTAATGCTGATGCTGATCATCGCTATTTGGAACAAGCACAAAAAAACATGAAGAAACTCGAAAATGAGAAGCTTGGGATTCAACAGGCGAATGTCCAGCATGAAGTCAGCTATGCCGTGGGCCGGAAAATTAAGAAAATCCTGGGTCGCATTGAGGTATTGGAAGCGATTGTGACTGATCGTAAGTTTGACCTGAGCGAGAAAATTAACCGCTTGAAGTAACAGTAATGACTGGGAGCCAGACTCCCAATCTCACCCCATGGTTGGCCAGCGGCGGCAAAACCGAATTTAAGCCCACATATCCTGTCATTCCGGACAACGCTTGGGCATAATCAAGCGCTTCGTTCTGCAGTCAACTTTTGGTCAACCAAGCGCCCG
>Ga0315330_10001278_pt1:0-7500 | contig 16806 bp, 10 predicted proteins | sample M140m34915metaG_FD_203453 | JGI IMG/M metagenome (GOLD analysis project Ga0315330, IMG submission 203453) | Ammonia-oxidizing marine archaeal communities from Monterey Bay, California, United States - M1 40m 34915 | ecosystem: Environmental > Aquatic > Marine > Intertidal zone | place...
AATATTACCTGGTTCAACAGAAGTAACACGTGTAAAGTCTAAAGGAAAAGTAATTTCTTGACCTTCCGCAAATGTTGATTCTACATTAGAACCATCTTCTGGTGATAGGTTTTGGTCTAAAGTATACCAATCACTAAAACGCGCATCTTTAGTTTCTAAACCAAGTTCTGTATTAGGTTCAACTTTACTTGAAAAAGGTGAAATTGGCGGTAAAATTGTTTGATTTGCGTTTTGTAAAGTTTGATTTTCTTCTTGTTGATTTGGTTTCTTTAAAATTTTTGATAAACTCAAGAAACCAGCACGAGAATCCGTTACTGTTGATACTTTATCATAACGATTTGTCCATTCAGATTCACCGCGATAATTTAAATCTTCAAAACTAAATGGGTATACTTTTTCAGGATATAAAGTGTATCGTCCACGATCAAATGGAGTTACATCAATATCCACACTATCAAATTGACTAGAAATACCTAATCCAACTACTGAATCTTTAACATTATATTGGTCAAAAACAGTATTTTTAAAAATTTTATCTTGTGATACAAAACCTAATGGACCAGTAACTAAATAGTCTAAACCATAAAAAGGAATTGAACTTAAACTTAATCCAATAGCAAGAACAAATGTTCCACGATTAATTTGTTGGATAAAACTACTAATAAATAATGGTGTATATTTAATAATTGCATTTTTCAAAATTAAGAAAAATAAACCCCATAATCCAGTATAAAAAATACTACCAATTACTAAACCAAGTAAATAAAAGATGTGTTGAATTGTACTACTAAAACTAGGTGCTAAAGCACTCACTTCTAATAGACTTGCACTTGGGTTTACACTTAAATTTCCAATATATTGAAGAATTGAAGTTTGTTCACACCATGCTAAAGCAAATGTTGTTAAGAAAAAGTTCGTGTATTGAGGATTATTCCAGCCTTCAACTTCACGTAAATTTTCTTGTGTCATAGAATAAATGACACGAAAAATAATAATTAGTCCAATAATATAATTAAACGGTTCAAAACTAAACCAAGTATTAATAATACTACGTACCCCAAAAATAATACAACCAATACAAACAATCTGGCCACAAATGTAACCAGCAATTGAATAAGTTGCTGATGGAATACCTTTAATATATAAGCGTCTAAGACTAATTATATGAACGATTGAAATAGGTAATGTTAAGAAAAAACTATTAAAAAAACCTAAGAATAAACTATTCTGTTTAATCGATGGAATTTCTAAGAAAGAGAAAAACGAAGTTTCAGGATTATCTAAAAATAGATTTTCACTAAATAATGAAATCGATATTTGTGGAATATTAATAGGTAATAAACTAAAATCTCGAATCCATTGCAATGTTACAACATAAATTAATCCAAACTGGATTGTCTTTAATAAATAAATTGCTGTTTCTCGAATAAATTCAATTGGTTGAATAAATCCACCTGTGTTTTGACTTAAATTGTTAACTACTTCAACATAATCTCGAATAACAGGTACAAAAGACATAAATAATCTTATTTATAGTTAAATAGCGAAAAATTTTAAATTTGTGTGCTTTTAACTTAATTTGATGTTTCAACATCAGGAAGTTCAGTTGCTAATGAACTTAATACCATTTTTGCTTTTGATAAAGCTTTCTTTGCTTCAATAGAAGCCTTTGCTTTCCACTGTGATTTACGTAAATTTTTTCTTGTTTTTGATGTTCGTTTTTTAGGTTGAGCCATAACGTTCTCCGTATATTAACCGTATAATATTACATTTCTTCTTGTTTTTAACAAAGAGATATTGTTATTATACGGTAAAATTCGAGCCTAGTAAAGCTAACAATAGTTGTTTTAACTTGATAAAAACCCATATGTGTGTAAACCTTTTCCAAGTAAATTAACCCCTAAATAACAAACCCAAATAAGAACAAACCCACATGAACCTAGAATAGCAGATTTTTGGCCATCCCAGCCATAGAGTAATCGTGTATGTAAATAAATAGCAAAGGTTAACCATGTAATTAGAGCCCATGTTTCTTTTGGATCCCAACTCCAATATGTACCCCAAGTTTCATTAGCCCAAACAGCGCCTGATAAAATACCTAAAGTTAAAAAACAAAAACCAATACCAATTGTACGGTAACTTAAATTATCAAAAATTAACAAAGAATCCGAAATTGAATTATTTAGTTGTTGCGAGTTTAAAGCTAAATAAATAATTGAAATTAATGAACCAATTAATAAACTAGCATAACTAACAATCATTACACTTACATGCATAAATAACCAATTTGATTGTAATGCTGGAACTAATGGTTGTGTCATTTGGAGTTCATTAGGTAAACTAAATTCCGTAAATGTCAATAAACATAATAAGAATGGGCTAATAATTACACCTACAAATTCATTTTTAATAAATCTTTCAATAAATAAATAAATAAAGGATACACTCCAAGCTAAAAATAATAAAGATTCATATAAACCACTAAGAGGAAAATGTCCTGAATTAATCCAACGTCCAATTAATTGAATTGATAGAATAATATTAATTAACCCAATACCCCAATAGCCAATTTTAGGTAGATCCAATTTAGGAATAAAAATGATTCTTACCCAATAATATACAGTAACTAATGAACTTAATAAAAAGTAATAATTTCTTAAATTAACTTCAATTTGGTTAAAACTTAAATCCATAAATTTATTTTATTTATATATACTAAAACATATTGTTTATAAATATTATAAACCATTTATAAACTAGATATATATCTATATAGTATCATTTTTAAGTAAATTATGAAATTAGCTGTCTATGGAAAAGGTGGGATTGGTAAATCAACCACTAGTTCAAATATTTCAATTGCGTTAGCACGTCGCGGTAAACGTGTATTACAAATTGGTTGTGATCCAAAACATGATAGTACCTTCACATTAACGGGATTTTTAATTCCAACAATTATTGATACCTTACAAGCAAAAGATTATCATTATGAAGATATTTGGCCAGAAGATATTATTTATCAAGGTTATAATAATGTAGATTGTGTTGAATGTGGTGGCCCACCAGCAGGAGCTGGATGTGGTGGTTATGTTGTTGGCGAAACAGTTAAACTTTTAAAAGAATTAAATGCATTTTATGAATATGATGTTATTCTATTTGATGTACTTGGAGATGTAGTATGTGGTGGTTTTGCTGCACCATTAAATTATGCAGATTACTGTCTAATTATTACCGACAATGGGTTTGATGCTTTATTCGCAGCCAATCGAATTGTTGCTTCAGTATTAGAAAAGTCACAAACACATCCATTACGATTAGCTGGGTTAATTGGTAACCGTACTAAAAAACGTGACTTAATTAATAAGTATGTTGAAAATTGTCCAATGCCTGTTCTTGAAATTTTACCTTTAATTGAAGACATTCGTATTTCACGTGTTAAAGGTAAAACCTTATTTGAATTAGCAGAAACTCACACAGAATTAAATTATGTTTGTGATTTTTATTTAAATATTGCTGATCAACTACTAACTAAACCAGAAGGTGTTGTTCCAAAACCACTAGATGATCGACACTTATTTAATTTATTATCAGATTTCTATTTAAATACAAAAGAATCAAATGAAGATTTTGTATTAGTCTAATTAAAAACGAACAATGAATACGACAAATACTAGTTTAATACAGCCTGAATTATCATTCCATTGTGAAACTGGAAACTATCATACATTTTGCCCAATTAGTTGTGTATCCTGGTTATATCAAAAAATTGAAGATAGTTTTTTTCTAGTTATTGGTACAAAAACCTGTGGCTATTTTTTACAAAATGCACTAGGTGTAATGATTTTTGCTGAACCACGCTATGCAATGGCGGAATTGGAAGAAAGTGATATTTCAGCACAATTAAATGATTATAAAGAATTAAAACGCTTATGTTTACAAATTAAAGAACAACGTAACCCAAGTGTTATTGTTTGGATCGGAACATGTACAACAGAAATTATTAAAATGGATCTAGAAGGGATTGCTCCTCAATTAGAAGCCGAAATTGGTATTCCAATTGTTGTTGCACGAGCAAATGGATTAGATTATGCTTTTACACAAGGGGAAGATACTGTATTAGCAGCTATGATTCAACGTTGCCCTGGTTCCACAAAATTATTACCTGAAGAAACAACTGTACCTACTCATCCACCATTAGTTTTATTTGGGTCAGTTCCTAGTTCAATTGCAAAACAAATTGAATTTGAACTAGAACAAAATGGTATTCATGTTTCAGGTTGGTTACCTGGCGATAAATATGATGATTTACCAGTATTGAATTCAGACGTTTATGTATGTGGGATTAATCCATTTTTAAGTAAAACGGCTACAAATTTAATGCGTCGTCGAAAATGTCAATTAATTAATGCTCCATTCCCCATTGGACCAGATGGTACACGTGCTTGGATTAACACAATTTGTGAAACATTTGAGATTCAACCATCTACAACCGATGAGCGTGAAAAAGAGGTCTGGGAATCATTAGAAGACTATATGAGTTTAATTCATGGGAAATCAGTATTTTTTATGGGGGATAACTTATTAGAAGTTTCATTAGCCCGTTTTTTAATTAAATGCGGCATGGTTGTTTATGAAATTGGAATACCTTATATGGATCGAAGATATCAAAAAGGTGAACTAGATCTACTTTATGAAACTTGTATTGAAATGAATGTTCCATTACCAAAAATTGTTGAAAAACCCGATAACTATAAACAAATTCAACGCATTAAAGAATTAGAACCCGATTTAGTTATTACAGGTATGGCTCATGCAAACCCATTAGAAGCACGTGGTATTAATACTAAATGGTCAGTTGAATTCACTTTTGCACAAATTCATGGATTTCAAAATGCTCGTGATATTTTAGAATTAGTTACACGACCATTACGTAGAAATAATGCTCTTAAAAATTTTGAATCAACAAATTATACAATTTCTTAACTAAACAATAGATAGCATGAAATACTTAGACTTGCATGTTCAATGATTTCATGCTATCTTAATATTATAAAAAAAAACAGCGCTTGTAGCTCAGTGGACTAGAGCACGTGGCTACGAACCACGGTGTCAGGGGTTCGAATCCCTTCTTGCGCGAAATAATAAACTCATTTAATCAGAAACTAACAATACTATAGTTAGAGTCAGAGTATAATACTAAATATATTAGTATTTAAAAATAAAATTTTTAAAAAGCATTTATGGAATCAACATTTAATCAATCGAAAAACTTAGATGCTGAGTCACGTGTTGTTGTTGTAACATCAGGGAAAGGTGGTGTTGGAAAAACAACTTCAACAGCAAATCTTGGGATGTCAATTGCACGCCTTGGCTATCGAGTTGCTTTAATTGATGCAGATATTGGTTTACGAAATTTAGATTTATTACTTGGACTAGAAAACCGAGTTCTATATACTGCAATGGACATTATTGATGGCCAATGTAGATTAGATCAAGCTTTAATTCGTGACAAAAAATGGAAAAATCTTGCATTATTAGCAATTTCGAAAAACCGACAAAAATATAATGTAACAAGAACAAATATGCAAAATTTAGTTGAATCAATTCAACAACTTGGATTTCAATTTATTTTAATTGATTGCCCAGCTGGAATTGATGTAGGTTTTATTAATGCTATTTCACCTGCTAAAGAAGCAGTAATTGTTACAACACCAGAAATTACAGCCATTCGTGATGCTGATCGAGTAGCTGGTTTACTTGAAGCAAACAATATTTATAATGTTAAATTATTAATTAATCGTGTACGTCCTGATATGATTCAAAAAAATGATATGATGTCAGTAAAAGATGTACAAGAAATGTTAGGTATTCCATTACTTGGTGCCATTCCAGAAGATACAAATGTTATTATTTCAACTAATAAAGGTGAACCTTTAGTTTTAAATAAAAAATTAACATTATCTGGTATTGCTTTTGAAAATGCAGCACGAAGATTAATTGGAAAACAAGATTATTTTATTGATCTCGATAAACCATATAAAGGCGTTGTTCAAAAATTTCAAGAATTTTTCCTTGGAAAAGATTAGTTTTAATTTTTGTAAACTTTAAAAATAAAGTTTACAAAAATTTCTAATTATGCTAAAATTAATTTAGATCCTCAATAGCTCAGTGGTAGAGCAATCGGCTGTTAACCGATTGGTCGTAGGTTCAAGTCCTACTTGGGGAGAAATAAATATATCTATAGTTAAAAGACTTAGGTATTGTTAAATATTTCAGGTAAAATAAGAAATATATAAGTTAATCTTACACAAATTTATAAAATTAATAATAATTTTAATTATGTCACATACAGTAAAAATTTATGATACATGTATTGGCTGTACACAATGTGTTCGTGCATGCCCTACAGATGTTTTAGAAATGGTACCTTGGGATGGTTGTAAAGCAAACCAAATTGCATCTGCTCCAAGAACAGAAGATTGTGTTGGTTGTAAACGATGTGAATCAGCATGTCCAACTGATTTTTTAAGTGTTCGTGTTTACTTAGGTGCTGAAACAACTCGTAGTATGGGTTTAGCATATTAATCTTTTTTCTTTCTAAAGCTGTTTATCACAGCTTTAGAAATAATATTTAACTTCCAACTTTAAAGGCTTCAACAAAAATTCCAATTAAAAATCCACGTTTACAAATATTTAAGTAATAAAAAATTTTAGAATTTTGAAGTCTTACATTAAAGTACGAAATTACTTCAGATAGTAATAATATTACGAATAAATACTGAATTTGATAAGATGTTGTTTTAATTAACAATCCAAAAAAATTTCCTACCCCAAAAAATATGAAGAATAAAGATAGTATAATACTAATAGAAAAGGATGATTTGTGCAATTTGAAATAAGGCGCTTTATTTATTATAATGTATAACATAAGCCTTCGTGACGGAATTGGTAGACGTGCCAGTTTTAGGAACTGGTGTCATACGGCGTGTCGGTTCGAGTCCGACCGAAGGCAATACACAAATATATAAACATTTAAATATATTTATATATTAAAAATAATTTATATTTATTATAATTAATTATTATTAATTATGATATTTTTTATTTACCTAGCATTAAACTATCTTCCCAGGGGGTCTCCCCCCAAGTATTTTCGCCCCTTGTACGTTTCACTTCTTAGTTCGGGATGGAATAAGGTGGTTCCATACAAGCTAGAACACTAGATAATTAGTACTGAGAATAAATTCTCAGTACTAGTATAAGGTCAAAATCAATGGGTCTATTAGTACAGCTCAGCTAAATCTATTGCTAGACGTACACCTACTGCCTATCAAACGGCTGGTCTTGCCGTGACCTCATAGGGAGCACTCATCTTGAGGTGGGCTTCCCACTTAGATGCTTTCAGCGGTTATCCTCTCCACACTTGGCTACCCAGCGTTTACCACTGGCGTGATAACTGGTATACCAGAGGTGTGTTCTTCCAGGTCCTCTCGTACTATG
>Ga0315330_10001278_pt1:12500-16806 | contig 16806 bp, 10 predicted proteins | sample M140m34915metaG_FD_203453 | JGI IMG/M metagenome (GOLD analysis project Ga0315330, IMG submission 203453) | Ammonia-oxidizing marine archaeal communities from Monterey Bay, California, United States - M1 40m 34915 | ecosystem: Environmental > Aquatic > Marine > Intertidal zone...
CGTGCACTTGCAATTGTTTTCGCAAATCCTAAACGAAACACAATATTATCTAAACGTGTTTCAATAATTTGAAGTAAATTTTCACCTGTTGATCCATTACGACGTTTTGCCTCACGAACATAACGAACTAATTGACGTTCTGTTAAACCATAATTAAAACGTAATTTTTGTTTTTCTTTTAATTGAAGAGAATATTGTGATTCTTTTCCCATACGTTTTTTCGGACCATGTTGGCCAGCTGGATAGTTACGTCCACTAACTTTTTGTGTTAAGCCAGGTAATTCGCCTAGGCGACGAATAATTCTTAATCTTGGACCTCTATATCGAGACATAAATAGTATTTCTTTATTATTTTAATTATTTTAATTAGAATTGTTTTTCTTTTGCTCATTAATGAACAAAAGAAAAACAAATAAAAGTTAAATTGCAGCTAATTGTTTAACTACTTGAAAACGAGCACGAGCACGTTTGAATTGGAACGTAGCTTCAACACGTTCTTTTTCATCTGTTACTTGCTCTAATTTAGCTTTTGCAGCTTCAAAAGCTGATTCTGCCGCATCTGATTTAATATCATTTGCGCCATCAGCTTCATTTACTAAAATTGTAATTTGGTTATCTTTTACTAAAGCAAAACCACCCATTAATGCAACTGGAATCCATTCTGTTTTTGAACGAATTAAAGTAACACCAATATCTAAAGCAGTAATTAATGGAGCGTGATTAGATAATACACCCATTTGCCCAGTATTAGTTGGAAGAATAATTTCTTCCGCCTGTTCATTCCAAAAAATTTGGTCAGGCGTCATGATACAAACTTGCAAACTCATAAGTCTTATTTAAATTAAAAATTATTGAAGTGTTGCAGCTTTTGCAATAGCTTCATCGATGTTACCAACTAAGTAGAATGATTGTTCTGGTAAGTCATCTAATTCACCAGTTAAGATTAATTTGAAACCTGAAATTGTTTCAGCTAAACTTACATATTTACCAGGTGAACCTGTGAATACTTCAGCTACGAAGAATGGTTGTGAAAGGAAACGTTCAATTTTACGAGCACGTGCTACAACTAAACGATCTTCTTCAGATAATTCGTCTAAACCTAAAATTGCAATAATATCTTGTAATTCTTTGTAACGTTGTAATGTTTGTTTTACATTTTGTGCTGTTTTGTAATGATCATCACCTACAATCCATGGCTGTAACATTGTTGATGTTGAATCAAGTGGATCTACCGCTGGATAAATACCTTTAGCTGCTAAACCACGAGATAATACAGTTGTTGCATCTAAGTGAGCAAATGTTGTTGCTGGAGCTGGATCTGTTAAATCATCCGCAGGTACATATACAGCTTGAATTGAAGTAATACTACCATCTTTAGTTGAAGTAATACGTTCTTGTAAACCACCCATTTCAGTTGCTAATGTTGGTTGGTAACCTACAGCTGATGGCATACGACCTAATAATGCAGATACTTCTGAACCAGCTTGTACGAAACGGAAAATGTTATCAATAAATAATAATACGTCTTGTTTATTGATATCACGGAAGTATTCAGCCATTGTTAATGCAGTTAAACCTACACGCATACGTGCACCTGGAGGTTCATTCATCTGACCGTAAATTAAGGCTACTTTAGACTCAGATAAGTTATTTTCGTTAATAACACCTGATTCTTTCATTTCCATGTATAAATCGTTACCTTCACGTGTACGTTCACCTACACCACCGAATACAGATACACCACCGTGTGCTTTTGCGATGTTATTGATTAATTCCATGATTAATACAGTTTTACCTACACCGGCACCACCGAATAAACCAATTTTACCACCACGACGGTATGGAGCTAATAAATCAACTACCTTAATACCTGTTTCGAAAATAGATAATTTAGTATCTAAATCAACAAATGCTGGAGCAGGACGGTGAATCGGTAAAGAAGATTCAGCATTACAATCACCTAAATTATCTACAGGGTCGCCTGTTACATTGAAAATACGACCTAATGTATTTTTACCTACTGGTACGCTTAAAGCATCACCTGTATCAATTACTTCCATACCACGCATTAAACCATCTGTTGCACTCATTGCTACAGCACGTACACAGTGATCACCTAATAATTGTTGAACTTCACAAGTGATAGAAAGTTCTTGACCAGCTTCATTTTTACCACGAACTAATAGTGCGTTGTAAATATTTGGCATTTTACCTGGTGAAAATGTAACATCTAAAACTGGACCAATAACTTGTGTAATGTGACCGATATTTTTTGTTTGTGTAGAAGAACTCATAAATTGAAAATTTAAAATTTAAAGAATAATTTTTTATCTTTTTACAAAAGATATCTTATTTTATTTGTATGTTAACTATTATTACTAAATAAAATGTATTTGTAGCTAAAATCTACAAAGTAAAAAATTGATTTATGTTATATAAATATTTTATATATTAACATAATAATTTCGATACCTCAATACTCATTTATATATTAATGAATATATTCCTCTATATTAAGAGGAATATATCAAAGTATTAAAACTTATTAACCAAACTTACCTGATGTCGAAGCAATCAGGAAAGCTGCATAAGTTAATACAAAGCCTGCTGAGAAATGAGCTAAACCTACTAAACGTGCTTGAACAATTGATAAAGCAACTGGTTTATCTTTCCAGCGAACTAAGTTAGCAAGTGGTGTACGTTCATGCGCCCAAGCTAATGTTTCGATTAATTCTTGCCAATAACCACGCCATGAAATTAAGAACATAAAACCTGTAGCGTAAATTAAGTGACCGAATAGGAACATCCATGCCCAAACAGATAAACTGTTCATACCAAATGGATTATAACCATTAATTAACTGTGATGAGTTTAACCATAAGTAATCACGTAACCAACCCATTAAGTAAGTTGATGATTCATTAAACTGGTTAACATTACCTTGCCAAATACCTAAATGTTTCCAATGGAAATAGAAAGTAACCCAACCAATTGTATTTAACATCCAGAATACAGCTAAGTAGAATGCATCCCATGCTGAAATATCACATGTACCACCACGGCCAGGACCATCACAAGGGAAACTATAACCAAAGTCTTTCTTATCGGGCATTAATTTAGAACCACGTGCATCTAATGCACCTTTAACTAAAATTAATGTTGTTGTATGTAAACCTAATGCAATTGCATGGTGTACTAAGAAATCACCAGGGCCAATAGTTAAGAATAATGAATTTGTATCATTATTGATAGCTTCTAACCAACCTGGTAGCCAAATACCTTGACTAGCTACACTTGCACTACTTGCAGATGTTGATAATAAGAAATCAAAACCATACGCAGTTTTACCTTGTGCTGCTTGAATCCATTGTGCAAATACCGGTTCAATTAAAATTTGTTTTTCTGGTGTACCAAATGCTTGTACAACATCATTATGTACATATAAACCAAGTGTATGGAAACCTAAGAATAAACTAACCCAACTTAAGTGAGAAATAATTGCTTCTTTATGTTCTAACATACGTGCTAAAACATTATTTTTGTTCGCTTCTGGATCATAGTCACGAACGAAGAAAATTGCACCGTGAGCAAATGCACCACACATAATAAAACCAGCAATATATTGATGGTGAACATATAATGCAGCTTGAGTAGTGAAGTCTTGTGCTAAGAAAGCATAAGGAGGTAATGAATAGATATGCTGTGCAACCATTGAACAAATTGTACCAACACTAGCTAATGCTAAACCTAATTGGAAATGTAATGAGTTGTTAACAGTATCAAATAAACCAGTATGACCACTACCTAATTTTCCAGCTGGAGCAACATGTGAATCTAACATTTCACGCATACTGTGACCAATACCAAAATTTGTACGGTACATGTGGCCAGCAAGAATAAAGACTACAGCAATAGCTAAATGGTGATGTGCCATATCAGTTAACCATAAACTTTGTGTTTGCGGGTGGAAACCACCAAGGAAAGTTAAGATTGCAGTACCAGCACCTTCAGAAGTAGAAAATGCATGTGATGCTGTATCTGGGTTTTCTGCATATACAGCCCAGTTACCAGTAAAAAATGGTGCTAAACCTGCTGGGTGTGGTAATACAGTTAAGAAATTATCCCAACCAACACGTTGACCGCGTGATGCTGGAATAGCTACGTGAACTAAATGACCTGTCCAAGCTAATGAACTAACACCAAATAAACCAGCTAAATGGTGATTTAAACGTGATTCAGCATTTTTAAACCATGATAAAGCTGGTTGAAATGCTGGTTGTAAATGTAACCAACCTGCAAATAAAAA
>Ga0315330_10001279_pt1 | contig 16804 bp, 16 predicted proteins | sample M140m34915metaG_FD_203453 | JGI IMG/M metagenome (GOLD analysis project Ga0315330, IMG submission 203453) | Ammonia-oxidizing marine archaeal communities from Monterey Bay, California, United States - M1 40m 34915 | ecosystem: Environmental > Aquatic > Marine > Intertidal zone | place: USA...
GAAGCAGATATAGTGACAGCATTGGCAAATAATGGTGTATTAGATGCATTAGATTTTGACGCAAGCGCAGATTCCATACTTATAGTGGGAGGAGCAGATGACGACACAACCCAATATATTTACGGAATAGACAACAATTCTGCGGCAGCCATAATCTCAAGTGAAGTAGCTCTTTTAGGAACTGTCACCACGGATATAACGAATGGCATCCAGGGACTACTAGTTGATAACTTTGTTTTCTAACCAACTTCCGGCTTATTAATTTTTACACGGCCATTTAGTCTCTAAGGCACCGATCACTAACATGAGGGCGCTGGTGGAGTTCGAAATTCTATCCTCTTGAAAGAATTCAACGACTTTGTTTGTGGCGTCGATCAAACTTTGTTCCGTCGACCCACACCAAGTTTTTCCGGTAAGGGAGTGCCTAAACACTATCTTAGCAGAAAGTTCTTCTTGGGTTCTCGCTCCATCAATGATGCCACCAATGTACCCTATACAAAATGCCTGCTCGTCACTCTTTGGACTAGAACAAGATGAAATTAATTGAGAAGCCTTTATTTCCATCGCATTGAGCGGGCTCATAGAAAAGCCTATAAAACAGACCAGCAAACAAATGATCTTCCACAAATTCATTTTAACACCCAGATAATTTTAGAAAAAATTGAAAATTTGTCTAATTTAACGTTCCAGTAAAATTCTATCCGCCATTGTTTGACAACGCCACATCAATCTCAGCTCCGTTGAGTCATAATCGGCTCTAGCATTATGCATCGTCCATAAATTATCCCACGCTAATACGTCTCCCTCTGTCCAACTGTGAGAATATTTAAATTCCTCTTTGAGTTGGTGCGTAAATAAAAACTCTAATAACTCATCACTTTCTTCTAATTCTAGTTCATTGATTTTCACCACATATCCAACGTTACAATATAGGGCCTTTCTTCCTGATACCGGGTGCCGCAGAACTAGTGGGTGCGAAACCGGGGGTTTGGCTGCACGCTGTTCCGGCGATAGTGGCTTACGTTTCGAGCCAGGCATCGCAACCATTTTAGACCAGAATTTATCAAAATCATGCGTCGCACTAAGGTTTTCGATCCGGTCCTTAATTGTCTCGGGTAGACAGTCATAAGCCGCGCACATATCCAAGAATTCTGTATCGCCTAGTGCTTTTCCATTTCTTGTCGGAACTTTGATAGCATAAAGTACATTTAAGAACGCAATCGTCTCAGAATAAGACATATCGGTGTGCCAATCCTGCCCGGCATCACCCAGTCCAATAGGTTGACCATCGACCACTTCGTTAGATAAGATCATAACCTCTGGGTGATCAGGGACAGTATAGCGACCAGCAGCGACGTTTACCTCAAGAGAGCCAAACCTTGATGCAAAAGCCTTGTGCTGAACCGGTTCCAGAGATTGATTTGGAAAACAGACAACACCAAAACGCCCGAACGCGTCGATGATAAGGGTCTCATCATAATGATCAAGCGGTTTTGAAAGGTCAATGCCCTCTATTCTGCAACCTAAACTATAATCACTTGGGAAGACACTTGGCATAATTGATAACCTATTATTTCACATTGAGATTTCATCAGACATTCTGACTATATAAGTTAGGTTTAACAATTTAACTAAACAATTAAGTTTTTGAACTTTATTTATACTAAATTTATTCACCTAAAAGAAAATTGTTTGGATGCGTTAAGTTTGACTTAAGACAATAATTATTTCTAGGCGTTACCACGAAAATTCTTGCTATTAACAACATCTTATTCAAAGGGATATAAATGCATGACAATAAAAATAAAAAAACTTCTACATGTCGGAGTCCGCGTTGATCCTGATGAGAGTAGCATCAACGAAGCCAATACTTTCTACTCGGATTTACTAGGCCTGCAGATAGACAATCAACGCCCAGAGATAAAAGGTATTCCAGGCTTTTGGATCAATATATCTGATGGGGATAGAACCCAGCAAATCCATGTAATGGGAGCAAGTGGCGCATCGCCAGTATCACGCTCAAAGACAGAAGATCCAACCCGCATGCATATAGCTTTTGCCGTAGAAAGTATCGAGGAAGCACGCACTTTACTTGAAAAGAAAAGAGTTAAATATTGGGAATACGGCGGATTGGTGGGTCAAGCATCCGTACAGATCTTTTTTGAGGATCCCTGCGGTAATATGATTGAACTTCAAGAAAATTGATACATTTCATATATACTCAAATGTGCAAGTTAAAAAGGCTTTAACTTTTATAACCCAAACACCTATATAATAGTTAATCTAAAAACTTGACTGATATCGTGCTCAGTTTTATTCAGTCAGTATCACCGGGGGAGCCTTGATAGAAGGCTGAGATGTCGACTGACGAAAATATCGTAAACGCGGCGACCCTTACAACCTGAAGCGGATAATGCCGCCGTAGGGAGGAATATATGAATGAATTGATGAAAAATAAAATGATCTCCATCACACAAGGTGCAGGAGATTTAATTAGATTATGAATCAAGAAACACTCATCCGCACAATTTTAACTTTTATAGAATCAGATTCAACAACAGAAAGTGAATTTAACGAACTAGCAATAGAATTATTTGCATATCAATATGCGAATAATTTGCCATTCCATCAATTTGCAATGCAACAGGGTTCAAGCCCAAGAATGGCGAAAACATGGCGAGACATTCCACCCGTCCCAATCAATGCTTTCAAAAGTGTTCTTCTTACCTGTTGTCCACCAGATGATACAGGCCGAACATTTATGACAAGTGGCACGACCCAAGACGGTGTAAAAGGGAAAAGTTATCATCCAACTTTGGCTGTATACGATAAGTCAATGATAAGGAATTTCAAAAGCCGTTTTCTACCCGATACAACAACAATCAAAATGGGCATTCTTTTTCCTGATGAGGACGTTATGCCGAACTCATCTTTAGCACATTATTTAAACCTAGCGTTGCACAACTTTGGGACCCCATGCAGTTCCTATCATTTAAATACCAACGGCATTGAATTTGAAAATTTATTTAATGATTTTCGAAGTTCCCAGGAAACAGGTATTCCCTATGCCATTTTGGGCGCAAGCTTTAGTATAGTCCATCTATTGGACGAGATGTCAAAACTAGATATGCGGTTCCAATTGCCTGCCGGCAGTAAGGTTTTGGATACTGGAGGCTTTAAAGGTCAGTCGAGAGAGTTGGAACAGGAAGACTTCTACGAACAATTATCGCTGGCTCTTGGCGTTTCTCGCAAGGACTGCATCAATATGTACGGAATGACCGAATTGAGCACTCAGTTCTACGACAATGGAAATGAAAATTGTCCTTCTATCAAAACTGGACCGCATTGGATAAGAACGAGGGCTGTAAATCCGCTAACAAAAAAAGATGTTGCAAAGGGCGAGGTTGGTATTCTGGTGCATTGTGACCTAGCGCATTTCAATATTGTCTCAACAATACTAACAGAGGACACAGGGATAGAGACTGAGGACGGATTTATTTTATTGGGTCGAGCGGGTGGCGAGAATGCTAGAGGTTGCTCAATGGCTGTAGATGAGTTTCTAAGAGCAAACCAGCAAGATGGTTAATATTACTGAAAAAGCAGGTCATGTTCCAAGCTTTCTTATTGATGAGATAGAGTGGAAAAAATTGAAGTTCTCTAAAAACTCTCAATCTTTAGCTCTTGAGGTCCCAATCTTAACTACAGAACAATGCGAACGACTTACTAGACATATAAAAGCCAGTAGCGCTAGTTTTTTAAAAAAACAAACAACAAATGTCATCATTGAACTCATTGATGTTGCTATTGAAAGGCTTCTAAATAGAGATGATCCTATTCGAAGAAAAGCCGAGCAATTATTGCCTTTGATTACGGGTTTTGATGCAGAAATGATCCGGTTGAGTTTGACCGATTACTTAAAAACTTTTCGAAAACCGCAGCTGCAGCGGTTTATTAACGAAGACTTTTCCAACCCAAAAATTCTTGACGAATTTCAGCCTATTATGAAAGGAGGATTTGCCAAAGCTTTTGGGCCTGATTGCCTACTTCATATTTGGGCCGGGAATGTACCCGGCTTACCACTCTGGAGTTTGATCTCTGGCCTACTTGTAAAAGCAGGTAATATTGGAAAAGTTTCCAGTTCAGAACCCTTATTCGCATCCCTATTTATTGAACTATTAGTGGAAATAGAGCCAAAGATCTCCGATTGCCTAGCAGTACTTTGGTGGGAGGGTGGCACTACAGATTTAGAAAATATTTTATTAAAAAACGCTGATGTTGTTTTGGCTTATGGAGACAATACCACTATCAAACAGATTCAAGATCGAACGCCAATAACCACACGATATTTATCTTACGGACATAAGATAAGTTTTGGCATTATATCTGCTACAGTATTAGACGCCCAGAAATCTTGGGCCGTTGCACATAAAGCAGCAAATGATATCGCTCGTTATGATCAAAATGGCTGTTATTCGCCGCACGTTTTCTTTGTTGAATTTGGAGGGCGCATAAGTCCACAAAACTTCGCAGAATATATCGCCCATGAACTCTCCTGTTTTGAAGAGAAATTCCCACGAAGGAATTTAAGTACAAGCGAATCTATCCAGGTTGCAGAGTGGCGAAATAACCAGGAATTGGAAGCAATCTCTGACCCCAAAAAAGTCATAATTACCAATAAGGTTGGATCATGGACAGTTTCTTTTTCGGAAAATTCAGAAAACTTTTCTTTGAGTGGTCTAAATAGAACGATAAGGATTATTGGGGTTGATTCACTCGACCAGATTATCCCTCTAATTTCACCCTATAAAAAATTTCTGCAAACGGTTGGTATAGCCGCATCTCCGATTGAATTATTCCGTATGTCAGAACAACTCGGCCAACACGGTGTAACACGCATAACAGGCTTGGGCTCAATGACAGCTCCAGAAGCCGGATGGCATCACGACGGTAGGTTTAACTTACTAGATTTAATAACATTAACCGAAATCGAGAGTTCCGCTGAAATATCCTCGGATATTTTTGCCGCCTACACGGATTGATTTATGAACATGGATTTCATCTCTATCGACAACGTTAGCTTTGAATACAAAAAAGATCACCCTGTAATTAAGAATATTGATTGGAAAATTCCAAAAGGTGAATTTCATAGTCTTATAGGAAGAAGCGGTTGTGGAAAAACAACATTGTTAAAAATCGTGGCTGGCCTTATCACTCCGACCGGTGGAACGGTTGCAATTGGAGATGTTCAAGTTTCATACCCCAGCCTAAAAACTGGCTTCGTATTTCAAACCCCTAACCTTCTCGAATGGTCATCAGTACTCGAAAATGTGTTGCTACCTTTAACACTCAATAGGAAAAAAATTTCTAACCATCTTGAGGTTGCACTAGAAGTATTAGCAACCGTGGGTCTTAAAGATTATTCGTATCACTATCCAACTGAACTGTCAGGAGGACAACAAAGCCGCGTAGCGATCGCTCGAGCACTGATAACCGAACCGGCAGTATTGTTAATGGACGAGCCATTTGCCGCTCTTGATGCTATAACGCGTGAAGAATTGCAAATTGACCTACTCAGATTGTGCCACCTAAAGGGTACAACTGTACTTTTTATTACCCATGATATTTCTGAATCAGTTTATTTATCGGATAAAATTGCTGTAATGGATAATGGGGCAATTCAAGAAGAATTCAGTATAGATATTCCCAAACCACGAAAAGACAATATTCGATATCAACCAACATTTAATAAACTTTGTTCTGACATTCGCAAATCGATGGGTTTCTCGAGCGCAAAACAAGATGCAAGGGGAATTTAAAATTAAAAAAATATATTCAATTATTTTGCTTTTTCTGATCCTCGTAAGTTGGGAGCTGTTTTGTCGTGTGTCGAATATATCAATCCTCGTTATACCTCCTCCAAGTGCCGTCGGACTTGTCTTGTGGGAAGGGTTATCCGAGGGTTATCTCTGGGTACATATTTGGGTGACATCTGTAGAAATGTTACTTGGCTTGGTCATTGGGTGTTCCTTTGGGTTTTTATCTGGACTATTTCTCGGTGAAAATAAATTTTTACGAGATTTACTGTGGCCATATATCCTTGCTAGTCAGGTGATTCCTAAACTTGCACTTGGGCCTCTCTTTATAATCTGGTTTGGTTTTGGGATGACATCCACAGTCATCATAACAGCATTAATCTGTTTCTTTCCTTTATTAGAGAATACTCTTACAGGCATTCAATATATTCCTACTGAAAAACGTGAATTATTCAGAATGCTAGGGGCCACACGTTTACAAACACTCCTAAAGTTAAAAATACCACATGGCTTACCAACCATTTTGGCTGGCGTTCGCGTTTCAGTCGTTTTAGCCCTGATAGGGGCAGTAGTTGGCGAGTTTCTTAGTGGGCAGGAAGGGCTCGGAGCAACCATTATCGCCGCCCAAGGCATGATGGATTCCACGCTAATGTTTGCGACTTTCATAATTATTACATTTATTGGGCTTATTTTTTATCAACTTGCGACAACAACAGAACGTTGGCTTTTACGACGTCACAACAGCGGAGGTTTCAATGCGAACCCTTAAAGTAAATTTTATTTTAAAAACGTTAAGCATAGCGTTTTTAATCACAGCCTTTTCAGCAAATTCAAACTTGCAAGCATTGGATAAGTTCTCCGTAGCAGGTTGGAGCAAACCTATCAGTGAAATCACTAATCTCTTATCCGAACCTGACAAAGGTTTTTTTAAAGCTCAAGGTATTGATTTGGGTTACGTACCCGGAACCGGAGGAGGTTCTGCCATAACAAATATGTTATCGGGAGCAGCTGATATAGCATTTACTGACCCAGCTTCTTTTTATCAGGCGCTCGATAGGGGTGAAAAATTGATCGCTATTTATAACATTTATCCACAAAATGTTTTCAATATTGTTTCTCCTAAATCACGCAACATCACAAAACCATTGGATCTAAAAGGTAAAAAAATTGGAGTTTACAGTTTGTCCAGTGGCACAAGACAGAACCTACAAGTTTTGTTGCATCAAGTTGGACTGAGCGAAAAAGATGTGACCATACAAGTCACCGGACTTTTAAATTTCGCTCCAGTTATGCAGGGTCAAGTAGACGCTACCGCAGCCACAGACACTGGTCTTTATGTGGGTAAATTAAAAGGGCTTAAAGATGTAAACGTGATCGAGGTAAAAAACTACCTTAACGTTCCAAGTGATATGTTCGTCGTCACAGAAAAAATATATAAAGAAAAAAAGGATTTATTGCGACGTTTTCTCTCCGCCTACAAAGACTGCACCCAATGGATGATCGATAATCCTGAGGAAGCAGCTAAAATTGCTAAAAAACGATCAATAAATGGTCGCAATGAAGCTGTTAACTTAGAAATAATTAAAATCCGTAATATTTCTTCCGTCTCAAAAACAACGAGAATGCGCGGTTTAGGACATTTTGATTTGGACCTGCTTCAAAAGGGAGCGAAAACATTTAAAGAATTAGGTCTAATAAACAAGAACATAGATATCACCAACGTGGTGAAGTCGGACTTAATACCAAAATAAAGGGAAACCCACGATGGATTTTCGCGGCAAAGTAGCACTCGTCACTGGATCGAGCCGAGGAATTGGAGCAGCGATTGCCAAAGCTTTCGCGACCGAGGGTGCGGCGGTCGCAATTAACTATAAAACAGATTCATCTGCGGCAGCAGATGTCATTGATGACTGCGAAAAACTGGGCGGGACTGGGTTAAGTTTTAAAGCAGACGTGACGAATCCGTCTGAATGCGAAAATCTAGTTGGCAGGGTACAATCAGAATTTGGAAAAATAGATATACTTGTAAACAATGCTTTTCGTCCTTATCACTTTTCGCCAGAAAAACGAAAGATGTTTTGGGATCTAAAGTGGGAGCACTACCAATCTCAAATAGAAGGCTCGTTGCTATCAACTCATAGTTTATGCAGGGCAGTCCTGCCACTAATGCAGAAAAAAGCTTTTGGAACAATTATCAATATAACAAGTGACCTAATTGCCAGACCTTCCGTTCCCTATCATGAATACACCACTGCAAAATCTGCACTCACCGGGTTCAGTAGAAATTTAGCAACGGAATTGGGCCCATTTGGGATTAGGGTCAATTGCGTAGCGCCTGGTTTAGTTTATCCGACCGACTCAAGTGCAGATACAAAGGAAAATTTAAAGGAAGCTATAATCAGCCAAACACCACTGCGACGGATAGCCAATCCAGAGGATGTGGCTGGCGCAGTATTATTCTTAGCATCGGATTGGAGCAAGTTTATAACAGGACAAACTATTTACGTAGATGGTGGTTTAGTAATGAAATGATTCTAAAATGTCGTTTTTTTCTAATTTTCAATAAAATCATTCTAATACCGTCCAAACAAGTCGTAAAAGTATAAGACATACCTGTGATAACACCGCAAAAGGATACACGTTATTTAAAGTGTTTTGAGGTTGTTATGGCAGTATTCACATCTACCCCTCTGGGACTATCGTCACGCGTGAGAAGCACCCCGTTTACGAGGCGCGTTGAACAGTCCGGTGTTTCTGGCTACACCGTGTATAACCATATGCTTTTGCCTACAGTTTTTGAATCTATGGAAGCCGACTATCATCATCTAAAAAATGCTGTTCAGATTTGGGATGTTTCATGCGAACGTCAAATCGAAATAACTGGCCCCGACTCAAGTTGGTTAGTACAAATGCTCACACCAAGGGATTTGTCAAAACTGGAAATAGGTAAATGCTTCTATGTACCGATGGTAGATGAAAATGGTGGGATGCTCAATGATCCAGTATTGCTTAAAATAGCCGAAGATAAATATTGGTTTTCTATTTCTGACTCCGATTTAATTTATTGGATAAAAGGGCTTGCGTGGGGTTTAAATTTAAAAGCAAAGGTTACTGAACCTGATGTCTCGCCCCTCGCGGTTCAAGGCCCAAGATCTGATGATTTGATGGCCAAGATTGTTGGCGACAATATTCGGGACCTTGGTTTTTTTCGGTTCAAAAAATTTAACTTCAATTCCCAAGAGTTAATCATCGCTCGTTCAGGTTACTCCAAGCAAGGGGGTTTTGAGATTTATGTGGATGATTTCAGCAAGGGAGAAGAGATATGGGATACTCTTTTCGAAGCAGGTCAAGATTTAGATGTTCGGGCCGGATGCCCCAATTTGATCGAAAGAATTGAGAGCGGCCTGCTCTCTTTTGGAAGCGATATGACAAACGAGAATACTCCACATGAAAGTGGGCTGTCTAAGTTCTGTGACACGCGCAATGCTATCAAATGCGTAGGCAGAGACGCGTTACTCAAAGAGATAGAAAATGGTCCGTGGCGACAAATACGTTCTCTATCAATATCCGGGCCTGCTGTGCCTCCATGCCGAACTATGTGGGAAGCGCGAAAGGATAATGTAGTTATTGGCCGTGTTAGTTCTGCTGCTTGGTCGCCTGATTTCCAAACTAATGTGGCATTAGGGATGATACACAGAGAACATTGGCATCCCAACACCTCTCTAATCATAGAGACACCTGATGGACCAAGAGAGGCACGTATAATGCCAGAGCCATTTGTCCGGTGACTGCCATTATTAGTTTGAGATTTAAAGTATGGCGTTAGATAGTAGAGACGTGGAAAACCCATGTTTTTATTCTGTGATCCAAATGCAGAGCTCACCCGTAAATTAATTAAACAACGGAGACTAACGACATGTATTCTTGGTATTCAGTAGTGATGAATTCAAATAAAAACCCGCTCAATAAATTGCCCCCAGCACAGCGATTCCAGATCATGGTGTTCTTAAGTTTGATGTGGACGACAATATTTACTACCAGTGCGAGCCTTTGGCTGTGGTATGGGGAGCTGCTTACCGGACACTTGCTTGTTGCCTTGGGTGTTGCTTTGACAGGCTCCACATTTCAGCTCGCTGACAACAAACAGGTTCATGAGGAAATAAGGTCTACTGACTTTTCGTCGACATAAATCGCCTCTGGCAAAGGATCGTCCGCCGATGACATGCGAATATATTCCGAGTTAGATCACGGGTGAGGTCAAAATAAAAGATGAGTTCTTCCCTGGCTGTTATCATCGGCGGCACCGGTTCAATTGGAGCAGCCTGTGCGGAAGAAATAGGTTATCGGCGCCCCGATATAGAGGTGATGGTATTAGGGCGAGCGACAGATCCGAGCATAGACTTACTGTCGGAGGAGAGTGTGTCTGACGCTGCTGCCATGGTGGCGTCTAGACAGTTACCTGTTTCGATTGTACTCGTTGCTACTGGTATTCTGCATACTGAATCAGTACAGCCGGAAAAAACTTGGAAGCAAATAAACCAACCTGCACTTGATACACTTTTTCGCGTGAATGCTATCGGCCCAATGTTGGTTATGAAACATTTCTTGCCGCTGCTGCCTAAACTTGAAAAGTCTGTTTTTGCTTGTTTATCGGCTCGCGTAGGGAGCACCACCGATAACGAATTAGGTGGTTGGTACGGTTACCGGGCTTCTAAGGCCGCTTTGAACCAGTTCGTGAAAACAGCGTCAATAGAATTATCGAGAACTCGGCCCCAAGCCATTTCTATGGCAATTCATCCAGGAACGGTTGCAACTGGTCTGTCAGATCCTTTTTCAAAAAATGGATTGAATGTACTGACGCCAAGAAACTGTGCTAAAAGGCTTTACAAACTCATTAGTGAAGCTGACGTAGGGGATAACGGTGGCTTTTTCGATTATGAAAAAAGAAGGATCCCATGGTAGACAAAACTACAAATATCTCAACTCAAACCTCCAAGCCTTTAACAGTGTTTTTCGACGGTAGTTGTCCTATCTGTTCTAAGGAGATTGATTTTTATAAGATGCGAGTGGGAGCCGATGAATTGTCCTGGGTTGATGTAAGTGATGAAAAAACCCCTATTCCCATACAAACAAGGTCCCGCGAGGAGCTAATGGCTCGGTTCCATGTGTTAAGTTCAAGTGGGGAATTGGTGTCTGGGGGAGCTGCTTTTGCTGAACTTTGGGCATCCTTACCCGCATTCAAGATATTTGGAAAATTTTTCAAATTGCCCATTCTGCGTTTTTTAATAGATCTTGGTTATGACATTTTTCTAACCCTACGTCCGAAATTTCAAAACTTTTTCCACAAGAAATAAAATGGTTTCACATCGGGCAATACAGGGTGCATCAAGGTGATTGTTTGGTCGGATTGTGTTTAGATTCGATATAATCAACCATTCATATCATACCGAATAATATCAATGAGATATAAAATGACCCAACTTATTGCTAGGATCTAGCCAAATAGAATTCTAGAATAGTTTGGTTAAGATTATGGACGTCGAAACATATGATTATATTATTATTGGTGCTGGCTCAGCCGGCTCCGTACTAGCTAATCGCCTTTCTGCAGACCCCAACCAGCGAGTATTATTATTAGAGGCTGGCCCTGCTAGAAACTTTTGGTCTGCCTTCCCTATAGGCTATGCAAAGCTGATTAATAATCCATCGGCTAATTGGTGTTTTTCCTCGGAGCCCGAAGCGAGTACCAATGGAAGAAAGTTACCCGTCCCCAGAGGACGTCTTCTAGGAGGGTCAAGTTCGATTAATGGTCTCGTTTTTGTTCGTGGTCAAGCCAACGACTACAATACTTGGGCTCAGATGGGGAACAGAGGATGGAGTTATGATGATGTTCTGCCATATTTCAAGCGATTAGAAAATTATGACGGTGGGGAGAATTTTTATAGAGGCCGTAACGGCCCTCTTCGTGTAACTGATCCAGACGAGCCAGGTTTACTATATGATACAATAATGGCTGCCGCTCAAGAGGTAGGAATACCTAAAAATCCTGACTATAATGGCGCTACGCAAGAGGGAATCGCTATGAGTCAGGCGACTATTTCAAATGGGCGAAGAATGAGCACTGCCTATTGCTACCTTGACCCAATCAAGAAGAGAAAAAATTTAAAAATTTCTGTAAACTCTTATACGAGCAAACTTGTATTGAAAGACAAACGTTGCACAGGCGTTTTATATGAGATTAAGGGAAAGTTATTCAAAGCCGATGCACGGAGGGAAGTCATAATTAGTGCCGGAACAATAAACTCCCCCCAAATTCTGGAAATCTCAGGAATTGGCAATCCAAGCATTCTAAAAGAAAATGGAGTAGAAGTTACTCACGTATCACCGGGGGTTGGTGAAAACCTTAGAGACCATTACGCACCGAGGACAAGATGGGAAATAGCCGCTCCGGGAGTAACCTATAATGATAAAGCGAGAGGCCTCGGTATTGTCTGGCAGGCAATGCGTTACCTTGCGACAAAAAAAGGTATGATGGGTATACCGGCTGCACCAATGCGCGCATTCATAAAAACTCGTGAAGGTTTGGATGCGCCAGACGGCCTCCTTGGTTGGCTTCCGCTATTGTATGATACTAATTATAAACTATCCAAAACATCTGGTGTTATTTGTTACGCGCATGCTATGCGGCCAGAAAGTACAGGCCATGTGCATATTGTGTCGTCAAATCCGAAACAACCACCGAAAATTCAATATAATTTTTTATCTACACAATTGGATATAGACACGACGATTAATGCGGTTCGCACCGTTCGGTCCATAATGACAGCACCGATTATGAAAAAATTAAATGTTAGCGAATTGAAACCTGGAGCAACGGAAACGTCTGATGAACAACTATTAGACTGGGTGCGGGAGAACGGTGAAACAACTTATCATCCCGTTGGGACATGCAAAATGGGTAATGATCCAAATGCCGTAGTAGACCAGGAATTGAAAGTTCATGGAATCACCGCTCTTCGAGTAGCTGACGCCTCAATCATGCCAACTTTGATTTCTGGTAATACAAACGCTCCCTCAATAATGATTGGTGAAAAAGCCGCAGATTTGATTATTAAGGACCATAAAAATTAATCTAATTAGCATCTAAAACCGATAAATCGAACAGGGATAAATTGCAGTGGCGCTGAGTGTTGATATAGAAGTAGAGGACATAGAATATAGAAAGATTGGCAACCAAACTCTGAAGGCAAGAATGTACCGCCCTAATGGTCCCGGACCCTTTCCCGCAATAGTAGAAGTTCACGGCGGAGCGTGGATAAGTAACGATAGAACGACCAATACCCCAATACACGAGGACTTATCGAAGAATGGTGTTTTTGTTATGGCTATCGATTTCAGGATGCCACCTGACTTCCTATATCCGGATTCAGTAAGAGATATTAATTTTGCGATTCGTTGGCTACGGAAAAATGATAAAAAATATAATATTATCGGCTCATCGATAGGATTGCTTGGAACGTCAAGTGGCGGCCACCAAGCTATACTGAACGCTCTTTTACCTTATAATCCTTTTTTTTCAGATGCTCCGTGCGAGTATCAAAACGAAGGACCCGACGTTGGTTATGTGATAGCCTGTTGGTCAGTCTTGGACCCTTCTGCTCGGTATCAAATGGTATTAGATAGGGGAATACAGCGTTTAATCGATGCCCATCACGCTTTTTGGCCCACCGTGGAATCAATGGAGGAAGGAAACCCGCAAAAAATAGTTGAACACGGCATCCAAGAAAGGCTGCCTAATATCCTACTCTTGCAAGGGACCAAAGATGATAACCTGACACCAGACATGGCCGAACGTTTTTTTGAGGCATATCAGAGTGTAGGCGGCAATATTACACTAGAGAAATTCCCATTGCAGCCTCATGCTTTTATTGGAAAAAACCCTAAAAGTAGCGCCTCTTTGAAAGCTTTAAGTATGATAACGAGGTTTGCTCACGACGAGGCGGCACGGGTTAAATAACCTGAAAAAAAGCGTGAGATTCTTTAACGTGAGGTAGAGCGTATTAAAGACCAAATTTTTTCTGGTGTTGCTGGGCCGTCAATATGTGTGATTCCAAATGGCCGCAATGCATCGATTATTGCGCTGGAGATTGCCGACGGAGCAGCTATTGTCCCTGCTTCACCACAACCTTTAACGCCAAGTGGATTTGTTGCACAAGGAGTGCTTTCAAAGGCCGTTTCATAAAAGGGCAAATCATCTGCGCGAGGAACTGCATAATCCATAAACGATCCTGTGAGCATCTGCGCGGATGATTCGTCGTATATGACTGTTTCTAATAGAGCTTGCCCCACACCCTGCGCTATTGCTCCATGCATTTGACCTTTAACGATACTCGGGTTTACCAATACGCCATAATCATCGACGGCGGTATAGGACTTCAATTTTACTATACCTGTATCAGGATCGATTTCTACTTCCGCCACATGCGCCCCATTGGGAAACGTCATCGCCTCTCTTGTCCATTTTTTATAGGTGTCTAAGGGGTGTTTTAAATTTCTTCCTAACTCTGCAACCTCGAATATACTTAAAGACTTATCTGTACCGCTTACGGTGAAAGAGCCATTGGCAAAAGATAAATCTTCGACGGATGTCTCAAATTCATTCGCAGCGATGGTTTTTCCTTTAGATATAATATCTTGGACTGCATTAAAGATAGCTGTCCCCCCCATATAGGTTGACCGTGAACTACCATGGCCTCCACCAAATGCGATACGGTCTGTGTCACTGCTTGCCAAGACAACTTTGTTTTTGCTAATGCCTAATTGACTAGCCAGTATCTGAGGAAATGTTGTTTCATGTCCTTGTCCAATAGACTGTGTCCCCATTATTAAAGAAATAGTAGCATCCTCATTGAAACGAACATCAACATTTTCATCTGGTGCGCCTCCTGTCCCCTTAATGTGGTAGGCAAACCCGATACCTCTTAACAGTCCGTTTAAGTCCATCTTTTTTTTACGTGCGTTAAAGCCTGAATAGTCCGCTTTCTTCAAAGCCATATCGAGAACTTTGGGGAAATTGCCGCTATCAACCACCCCACCAAGCGCATTCGTGAAGGGCATATCATCCGCTTTATACAGATTCATACGTCTTAATTCTGCTCGATCAAAACCACATTGATGCGCAGCTTTATCAATAATACGTTCAATAATTAAGTTAGCTTCTGCATAACCTGGCCCACGAAATACCCCAATAGGGGTTGTGTTAGTTAAAACTCCCAAAATTTTGAGTTCAATAACCGGCACATTATAAACTGTTCCAGGAAGATTCGCGTATTGGACAACCTGGACGCCACCTGCAGACCCCACCAGATAAGCGCCTAGGTTTGCGTAACTCGTTACCTTTAGAGCAAGAAACTTCCCGTCTTTCCCAAGCGCTAGTTGAACCTCTGATTGATGATCCCTTCCTTGATGATCGGATAAAAAACCTTCACTTCGCGATGCGATCCATTTGACCGGTCGCCTCAGTTTTTTGGATATCCAGGCTATAAGACCATATTCGGTATAACAAAAGTTCTTAGAACCAAAACCACCACCAACATCTGGGGCAATAAATCTCACTGACTCTTCAGTGACACCTAGCATGTCCGCAACACAAGTCCGCATAACATGAATATTCTGTGATGATCCATACAAAGTATATCGACCAGTTCTTTTGCTCCAGTCAGCTACTACTCCCCTTGGCTCCATTGGGTTGGTAACAATACGTTGATTTTGAATTGAAAGGCTGACCACTTGATCAGCATTATCGAATACCTTTTCTATTCCTTCAGAATTACCCGTATTCCATTTTACTGCAATATTTCCATCTATTTGTGAATTAAGCTTTATTGATTTGTGACTTACAGCCTCTTTAACATCTACAACATGTGACAAAGGAGAGTATTCAATTTCCACACGCTCTGATGCGTCTAATGCTTGAGCTAAAGTCGCTGCAATAACTAATACTATAGGCTCGCCCTGATACCTGGTTATGTTTTGGGCTAATAATGGTTGCTCTACGAAAGAAAACCTTTCACCCGTATTTGGATTTTCTTGAATGAATGGCTTAAGAGCATTCAATTTACTTAACTCAACATCATCGGCCGTTACGATATCTAAAACGCCTGGCATCTCTTTCGCTATAGCAGTACTTAGCGACAAAATACGAGCATGAGCATGTGGAGACCGAATAAATACAGCATAACAAACATCTGGGAACTCCAGGTCGTCAAGGTATTTCCCAGCTCCTGTCAAAAACTTTTTATCTTCCACCCGAGACGACGCTTCGCCGATAACAGCAACCATAAGTTCCAATCAATCTTGACTATTTAATTGAATATTTAGACTCTTAACGGAGCGGAAATCCCATTGAATTTAATATTCCCATTAATTTTTCACGTCCGTTCATTCCTGATAATTTTCCCATTCTGCCTAGAACTCGATTGGTCCATGTATCGGCAACCATCTCATTTCTCTCAGAAAATTTTGCCATTTCCCGATCGTAACTTATTCGTAATTTCTTCTCTTCGGGATTACCGTAAACTTCATGAAACGCAATAGCCGCCTGCGGCAACCTAGGTTTCACCTCCGCCTTGATATCGGGAGATGCATATCCAACACACAAACCAAATACACCAAACACCTCGGGTGGTAATTGCAGTAACTCAGCAACTTTTTCAGGATTATTTCGCATCGCTCCGATATAAACTGTTGAAAGTTGCAACGACTCTGCCGCGATTACAGCATTTTGTGCAGCCAAAGCCGCGTCGATTGCCGCAACAAGAAATGTCTCAACAAAAGGCATAACCTCCATCTCAACGCCCTCTTCTGCCCCCATTCGTTGATTTCTAGATAAATCTGCCAACCAAACCAGAAAAAGTGGACACTGTTCTATATGCTTTTGATTACCAGCAATCTTTGCCAATTCTGTTTTCTTAATTGGATCGGTTATAGCA
>Ga0315330_10001280_pt1 | contig 16801 bp, 15 predicted proteins | sample M140m34915metaG_FD_203453 | JGI IMG/M metagenome (GOLD analysis project Ga0315330, IMG submission 203453) | Ammonia-oxidizing marine archaeal communities from Monterey Bay, California, United States - M1 40m 34915 | ecosystem: Environmental > Aquatic > Marine > Intertidal zone | place: USA...
CTTCTTGTTTATGCCAGCACTTGTGCTTGCTCAACCCCGCGTTTCGGTTAGCTTAGACACCATTGCGATGACCATTGGAGAGGATATCCGATATCAAATCGAAGTCCAAACCGATTCAACTGCCCAAGTGATTTTCCCTCAAGGGCAAACCTTCTTACCTTTCGAAATCATTGACACGACCAAAGTGGATATCCAAAAATTGATTGACAAAGCCCTTTGGAAACGCACATACACCCTTATTCAATTTGACTCGGGAAGCTATCACATCCCTCGGCAACGGATTTTTGTCGACGGCAAAGCAGTTCTTACAGACTCTCTTAAAATCGAAGTGTTTTCCGTAGAAGTGGACACCCTTAAACAGCCACTACATCCCATCAAACCCATCATTGAAGTCAATAAAAACAAGGCGGGGTGGTGGCGACCTTACGTTCTGATGTTGTTAGCACTTATTGGACTTATCGCCCTGTATGTGGTTTATGGCCGAGCCAAAAAAAGAATCGAAGAACGCCGCAAAAAATTACCCCCTTTCGATAGGGCAATTCAAGAACTCCAAGCCCTTGAAGCAAGTGAGTTAAATGATCAAGAAGAGTACAAACAATACTATTCATCTCTTACCGCTATTGTTCGCAGTTATCTCGAGGAAGAGACAAATATCAATGCCCTGGAAAGCACAACAACAGAGCTGATCCAAAAACTTGAACTCTTACGAACAGCAGGGTCTTTGGTTCTCCAACCCCAAACCATATCCAGTCTCAAAAAGGTTCTAGAAACGGCAGACCTTGTCAAATTTGCTAAAGCGGCCCCTGGCGTTGACCTTGCTTCCTCAGACCGATCTGCGATCGAGTCTGTGGTCGTTCAGACCAACGAAGCAATTCCAGAACCTACCGAAGAAGAGCGCCTACAAAACGAGGCCTATCGACAAGAACTTCAAAAGCAACGAAATCGCAAACAACTCAAAATAGCTGGACTATCGGCACTTGGAGCTATTGTAATGGTATTTGGAATATCTTCCTATATCTACGGATTCAATCAAGTTAAAGACCGCTTATTGGGAAACCCCACTTTACAATGGTTAGAATCTGAATGGATCACGAGCACCTATGGCGCCACGCCGATTCGAATGACAACTCCAGAAGTGCTCACACGAATTCCCTCCGACAAACCCAACACCCAAACTTTCCGATTGGGGGAACTGGACGATCCGTTTTCGTTGACCCTGCGAGTCGAACAAGTGATGGGACAAGGTGAGGTCGAGGTTGATTTGGCAGCGCGCGCGGAGGGTCTTATTCAGGATTTAGAATCAAAAGGCGCAACAAATATTTTTCAAAAGCAGGATGAATACCAAAGCCCAGCAGGTGTCAAAGGAGTTGCCATTTCTGGTTCTTTTGACTGGTCTTCTTCCGAAACCGACTCGACTCGAAAGGAGTATACCGTTTATTTCTTTGCCGAAAACAGCGGGTTACAGCAAATCGAAATCGTGAGCAATCGCGATGATCGTTATGCACAAGATATCATTGATCGATTGGTCAACTCGTTTATGTTTAACACCGACGTACAATGATTTTCCAAGACTACACTTTTGCGAATGTATCTTTTCTATGGGCTTTGACCATTATTCCGCCTTTAGCAGCATGGTTGTTTTGGCGACCACAGCAAAAACAAAGTGTCTTGCGGATGTCATCACTAAAAGGGTTGGAAAGCCCAACCTTCTGGACACGGATATATCCTTTGTTATGGGGGTTTCGATTACTGGCCATTGCGCTATTGATTGTTGCTCTTGCCCGTCCACGAACAGCCAATGTATCTACTCGAACCAAAACGACAAAAGGGATCGATATTGTGATGGCAATTGATATTTCGTCGAGTATGTTGTCACGCGACCTTAGACCCAATCGCTTGGCGGCCTTAAAAGAAGTAGCGCAAACCTTTGTCTCCGACCGAATAAACGATCGAATTGGATTGGTTGTTTATGCTGGAGAGTCCTACACCAAAACCCCGATTACGAGCGATAAGGCCGTTGTGACTGACGCCTTGTCAAATTTAAATTACGAGCGAGGCGTAATCGATGACGGTACGGCGATTGGGATGGGATTAGCAACAGCAGTCAATCGACTTAAAGACTCCAAAGCCCTTAGCAAAGTCATCATTTTATTGACCGATGGAGTGAATAATGCGGGCTTTGTTGACCCGACGACTGCAGCAGGACTCGCAAGTTCCTATGGCATCAAAACCTACACCATTGGTTTGGGAAGCAACGGCAACGCCATGGCGCCCATTGCCATGAAACGAGATGGGAGCTTTCGCTATGGGCTCACTCGAGTTGAAATTGACGAAGAACTCCTCAAAAGTATAGCCGAGCAAACAGGTGGGGTGTATTTTCGAGCGACAGACAACCAACGCTTGGCGTCGATTTATGACGAAATCAACAAGCTGGAAAAGACCGAGGTGGAGGAATTTACCTATACCACTTTCGAGGAGCATTTCCGTATTTTTATTCTATTCGGAATGGCATTGTTGTTGTTGGAATGGATTTTACGAATCACCGTTTATAAAAGTATTGTGTAATGTTTCAGTGGGACGCACCAGACTATTTTTACCTCTTCATCCTTCTCCCAGTGATGGGGGTTGCTTATGGGCTTTTACAACTGTGGAAGCATCGGGCGCGCAGCCGTTTTGGTTCACCCGACTTGTTAGCAGCACTCGCACCAGACAGCTCCTATTTTAAAAGCCACCTCAAATTTGTGGTAATGCTCATAGGATTCACTGCTTTGATTTTTGCCTTGGTAAACCCAAAAATGGGCACAGAACTCGAAACAGTCAAGCGGGAAGGTGTGGATCTGGTCTTTGCGGTTGATGTCTCCAAAAGCATGTTGGCGGAAGACATTGCGCCCAATCGCCTCGAAAAAGCCAAACGCTTGGTTTCAGAAACCATCAACAAACTGTCTGGAGATCGCGTTGGGATCATTGCTTATGCGGCAAGTGCCATCCCGCAGCTGCCCATAACAACAGACTATGAGTCTGCCAAACTCTTTTTACAGGCACTCAATACGGACATGCTATCCTCGCAAGGAACTGCCATTGCCGAAGCCATTGACCTATCAAAGACCTATTTTGATGATGAGAACCAAACCAATCGTGTGTTGGTGATTCTAAGCGATGGAGAAGACCACGAAGAAGGTGGGCAAATGGCAGCAACCGCAGCAGCAGCGGAGGGCATTACCATTTTTACAGTTGCTTTGGGAAGCGAAAAAGGCGATGTGATTCCACTCAAACAAAATGGGGTCACCTCTTCATTTAAAAAAGACGCAGACGGTGAAGTGGTCATCACCCGAATGAACACAGATATTTTACAAACCGTAGCCGACAACACAGGGGGCTTGTTTTTGATTGGCGATAATACCAGTGAGGTTGTCAGTGCGATTACCGATCGCTTGGTCGCCATGGATAAAGCAGAGTTTGAAGCCAAACAATTTGTTCGCTTTAAGGATCAATACCAATGGTTACTCGCCATCGGTTTGTTTTTCATTTGCTTTGATTTATTTTTATTGAATCGTAAAACCAAATGGATCAAATCTCTAAACTTATTCAACGACAAATGAAACAACAGCTATTGATCGTCGGTTGCTTGCTTGTCGCGCTTATGGGCTTTGCCCAAACAAGCGAGACGAAAGTGGAGGACAATTTGATTTTTGATGGAAACGAACTCCACAAATCGGAGACCTATTCCCAAGCAGAGAAAAAATACCGTGAGGCCCTAGCCCGCGCACCTAAAAACACCATCGCCCAACACAATTTGGGAAACACCCTCTTTGATGAATCCTATTATGGAGAGGCCTTTAACGCCTATAAGTCTGCCACGATGAGTGCACAAAGCAAGGCAGAAAAGCACAGTGCGTTACACAATTTGGGTAATGTATTTATGAATCAAAAAGACTATGCCAAAGCGGTAGAAACCTATAAAGAGGCCTTGCGAAACAACCCCAAAGACGACCAAACGCGGTACAATTATGCCTTGGCCAAAGAGCTGTTGGAAAACGAAAACCAGAACCAAGACCAAAACCAGGACAACAAAGACAACAAAGACCAACAAAATCAAGATCAACAAAACGAGGACAATAAAGACAGTGACGAGCAGTCTCCAAAAGACGATAGCAAAGACAAGAAAGACCAAGATCAGGACGGGGACAACAAAGACCAACAAGATCAGTCCGATAAAGAAAAAGACTCCCAAAACCAACAACAAGACCCCAAAGCCCAACCCACAAAACTCTCCCCACAGCAAATTAAAAACCTGCTTGAGGCGATGAACAACGAGGAGAAAAAAGTACAAGACAAGGTCAATGCCAAAAAGGCCAATCCCGTTAAACCAAAATCCAAAAAAGATTGGTGATATGAACAGCAAGCACTTGCTTTTTGGACTGTTGTTGATTTCGGTTTTTGGCTGGGGGCAAATCAACTTTGAGGTGTCTGTCAGCAAAAAGCAACTCGGACTGAACGAGCGCTTGCGCGTTGACTTCAAAATCGATAAGCCAGGAGACAATTTTAGACCACCTAAATTTTCTTCTTTCCGGGTGATTTCAGGACCCATGCAATCGGTGAGCAATGTGTTTACCAATGGCAAACGCACCTATTCGATGACCTATACCTATTTTCTAACGCCTCTCCAACAAGGGGTGTATGACATCGAACAAGCACAGATCGAGTATAAAGGAAACGCCTATAAAACCACACCAGTAACGATTAACGTCACCGAAGCGGTTGCCATTCCGAGAGACCCCAATGATCCCAAAAACATCGTGGATGAAAAGCTGCATTTGGTGGCTGAGGTTTCCAAACGAAACCCCTATGTCAATGAGCCGATTACGATTATATACAAACTGTATTTTGCGCAGAACGTAAACCCCACCGACGTAGACGTGGTGGATATGCCCAAATACAATGACTTTTGGTCCTACAATGTCGATATACCCAATCGTGATGTGGCAACTTCAATTTATAAAGGCGAACGCTACAACTATGTCGAATGGCGAAAGGTTGTCTTATACCCACAGCGTGCGGGCAAATTGGCAATCAAACCTTTGAGCTTGGACGTAACGGTCAATGTACCCACTGGCAAGCGAGATTTTTTCCAGCGGGTAATCTATACACAGGTACCCAAACTTGTTTCGGCAGGAAACCTCAACATCAACGTCAAGCCCTTACCGAGTGAGGGGCAACCCGACAATTTTAGCGGAGCAGTTGGGGACTTTTCCATCGACCTTTCCACCACAAAAAAACAGCTAAAGGCCAACGAATCTTTACAAGCAAAAGTCAAAATCTCTGGACGTGGCAATTTGCGACTGTTTAGTTTACCAAGCTTGCAAACGCCAAGCGCCATCGAGCAATATGAACCCGAATCCAAAGAAAACATCCGCAGCAATCTCAGTGGGATGAGTGGCTCTGTAACGCAGAGCTATACCCTTGTGCCACAGTACCAAGGCAAATACCCTATCCCAGCAGTTGAATTCTCCTTTTTCAACCCAAAAACAAAAAGCTATCAGACGGTAAAGTCTGCCGAACAACTGGTGGATGTAACCGAAGGTCCATCCGTCAACCGAGTGGTGAACCCCACGACACCATCAGCAGCAGTGCCGATCGATACCCCATTTAAATTCATTGCTCTCGACACTTCATTTGTCGCGATCAATCCCTCAGTATTTTTTGGGTCGGCAATGTTTTATGGGTTATGGATATCCCCTTTAGGGCTGCTTCTGCTTTTTGCGATCTATGCCCGTCGCCAACGCAAACAAATGGGCGATACAGAGGGGGTGCGGATGCGAACCGCCAATCGCATGGCTCGAAAATACCTGTCTGAAGCCAAACGAAACCTTAACAATTCTGAAGAGTTTTATGTGGCTCTGGAACGTGCGTTGCACAACTACCTCAAAGCCAAACTCAAAATGGAAACGGCGGACTTTAGCAAAGAAAAAATTAAAAACATCCTGTCTCAAATCGGGGTGGAAGAACCCTTGGTAAATGACTTTGTATCGGTACTCGAAAACTGTGAGTTTGCGCGCTATACCCCGTCCTCTGTTAAGGCGATGGAGAAAGACTATGCCAATACTGCCAAAATGATCACACAAATCGATAAACAATTGTAGGATGCGAATGCCCATGATTTTTTTGTTCTTACTTGCGGTTCAATTGCAAGCACAAAACCCGGATTCTATATTTTCACGGGCCAACAAAAACTACAATCTCGGCAGCTATGAGCAGGCCCTAGCGGGCTATGATTCCATTGTCCAAATCGGGCTGCATTCTTCCGAATTGTATTTTAATATGGGCAACGCCCACTATAAACTCAACCGCATTGCCCCGAGTATTCTCAACTATGAAAAGGCACAGTTGCTCGACCCCACAAACGAGGACATCCAACACAACTTGCGCTTTGCCCAAAACATGACCATAGACGTTATTGAAGAGTTGCCACCAAATGCCTTTGATGCGTTTATCAATCGTCTTTCGGGTGCGTTTTTCCTCCCATTGTGGAGTGGATTGGTGATTGGGTTATTGGCATTGGCGTGTTTGGCGTTTGCGGTTTATTTGCAGAGTAGGCAGTCTCGGCAGAAACGCCAATTTTTTGTCCTGTCGCTATTATTGGCGGTGTTGAGTGTCAGCAGTTTTGGTTTGGCGTTGGACAGACAAGCCCGAGACGCACAGCAGTCCGAGGCGATTATTTTTGCGCAAACGACCGACTTCCGTTCCGAGCCCAACTTGCGTTCTGAGATTTTGGTGCAGCTTCATGAAGGCACCAAGGTCAGGATAGAAGACCAAGTTGAGCAATGGGTAAAAGTGCGATTGGCCAATGGCACGGTTGGCTGGCTTACCCAAAACGATGTGCAGCGCATCGCATTCTAGCCTTCCAGTAGTCCATCGATTTGCGCCTTGCCTTCGGGCACATAATCAAAGATCCATTCCCCAAGACCGAGGAGGGAGTCACAAAGCAATGATTGTTCGATGATTTCGGTGGGGATAAATCCAAATAGGGCGTTGGCTTTCATTAAAAAAATCAGAATTACGCCCGAAAAAACAGCGAGTTTAAGCCCGCCAAACAGCAAGCCCAACATCCGATTCACCCCATTGAGTAGAATCAACTTGGCAAGGGATGTCAGCATTTTACCGAGGAGGGAAACCCCAAAAATAATCCCGATCGAGGTCAGCCCAAAAGCGGCCAAATCCACATAGCGTTTGTCCCAATCGATATAGTTGGTGAGTTGGTCTGCCACATAGCCAGAGAAGTGGATGGCACCATAGATCCCCAGCACCAAAGCAAGCAGAGATGCCAGTTCCACAATGACCCCTTTACGAAAGCCCTTAAAGCCCCCATAAACGATGAGCCCGCCAAACACCAAGTCCAAGATATTGACTTCCACAACACAAATGTACAACGAAGATTGAGAATATATTCGTCCTTTTTTTGTCAGGGTCTAGACGGACTGAATCGAAAGCTGTATTTTTGTGGCAGATTATGGAACAATTGATCGATCAAATCCAAGCGCATCTCGCCGAAGTGGAGGCCTTTCAGTCGAATGACCCCACCGAGATCGAAAATTTTCGGATTAAGTTTTTGGGAAAAAAGGGAATCCTAACAGGGCTTTTTGCTGCTTTTAAAGAAGTTCCCAATGATCAAAAAAAGGCTTTTGGGCAACAGCTAAACGCTCTCAAAATCGCAGCGACCAACAAGCTGGAAGAGAGTAAAAAGTCGACTGATGCCAAATCGAGTAATACCGCATCTACAATCGATTTTTCACGTCCGGGTCAGCCCATAGACGTCGGTTCACTCCACCCGATTTCGATTTTACGAAATCAGGTCATCGATATTTTTTCACAGCTTGGTTTTTCCTTGTCAGCCGGACCAGAAATCGAGGATGATTGGCACAACTTTACGGCCTTAAACCTACCCGAACACCATCCTGCTCGGGATATGCAAGACACCTTTTTTGTGCAAACCAATCCCGATATGTTGTTGCGTACGCACACCTCATCGGTACAGGTACGACACATGGAGGCCAACAGCCCCCCGATTCGCACCCTCTCTCCTGGACGGGTGTTTCGCAATGAAGACATCTCTGCCCGATCCCACTGTGTATTTCATCAGGTGGAGGGTTTATACATCGACAAAAACGTTTCTTTTGCCGACCTTAAACAAACGCTTTTGTACTTTACAAAAAGCTTGTTTGGCAAGTCTAAAATTCGTTTGCGACCCTCTTATTTTCCCTTTACTGAACCCAGTGCGGAAGTCGATATTTATTGGGGCTTAGAGACCCAGGCAGATTACCGTATTACCAAAGGAACGGGTTGGTTGGAAATCATGGGATGCGGAATGGTTGACCCCAATGTATTGACCAACTGCAACATCGATCCAGAAATCTATTCTGGTTATGCATTTGGGATGGGTCTAGAGCGGATGGCCATGTTGCTTTATGGCATTGAGGATATTCGGATGTTTTATGAAAATGACATTCGCTTTTTACAGCAATTTTCATCGATGGGCTAGTGCAGCCCTTCGGCCACTTTGGCCATGACTTTTTTGGCAGATTTTTTCTCGTATAGAATTTGGTACACCGCTTCCATAATTGGAAAGGACTTATCGATTTCCTGTGTCAGGAGGTGTGCGGTATGCGAAGCGTAATAGCCCTCCGAAATCATGGTCATTTCGTTCAGGGCGGATTTGACCGTATAGCCCTTGCCGATCATGGTTCCCAGCATCCGATTGCGACTAAAAAGTGAGTATCCAGTCACGAGCAAATCCCCCAAATAGGCAGAGTGTGACATATCGCGCTTTGCCTTATGGATTTGTTTGAGAAAGCGTTTGAGTTCTCGTATGGAGTTGCTCATCAGTACACTTTGAAAGTTATCGCCATAGCCCAAACCATGTGCGATACCCACGGCAATGGCATAGATGTTTTTGAGGGTTCCAGCGTACTCTGCTCCGATCAGGTCGTCGGAGACTTTGGTGCGGATATAGCTGCAAGCCATTTGTTGGGCAAGGGAATTTGCGGTGTCTTGGTTTTGACAAGCAAGTGTTAGATACGACAACTTTTCCAGTGCCACTTCTTCGGCATGACAGGGGCCCATGATGACACCGATTTGATCGGTAGGCACCCCAAAGGTTTGATGGAGGTGTTTACCAACTACATCTTTACTTTCGGGCACGATTCCCTTCACTGCTGAAAACACAATTTTTGAAGGCAGAAGATCTTTGACTTCTTGCAAACTTTGATGTAAAAAAGGCGAGGGAATGGCCAAAATCAGAATATCGGCTTGTTCGACAACCTCACGCATCACACTGGATAGGTTGAGCTGATTGGGGTTGAAATTTACACTTTGTAAATAGCTTGGATTACTTCCTTTTTCGCGAAGATGTGCGATGGTGTTTTCATTTCGCAGATACCAAAATATTTGTTCGTTTTGCTCACACAGGATTTTGGCGAGGGCTGTCGCCCAACTTCCACTACCGAGGATTCCAAATGTCATTGTTTTATTCATTGAAGAGGTCAACAAAGCTAGATAAAAAGGAGTGGTGTAAACATGGAAGTGCGAAAAACTTTAACAAATGTTTTTGATTTGTGCCTGCGTTTAGTCATTACCTTGCCATAGGCAAATAGAAATTTTGCTTACTATTAGTTTTTCATAGTTTAATATGGTTGGTTGGTAGAGGAGTGCATTGCGCTCCTTTACTTTTTTACGGCCATTCGGACCATGGAATACGGCTGAGTAAGAGAACGAGCCCTAACAAGTAAAACAAGCCAATTCGCATAAATCGCTTTCCACTTTCAGCTTGCCGTTTGTGCATCGACCATCCCATGGTGATCAGAACCACAGCAAGGATATTGGTAACCGGGTGCTCTACTAAGTATAAACGTAGGGTGCTATCGCCCATTACTGCACCCATGCCTTCCTGCCAAGCACTAAAGCGTGGAGACACAAAATAGAGGATCAATCCAATAAGCAGTTGAATGTGGGTGACAATCAGTGCAAAGAGAGAAATACGTAAGTCTTTTATTGTGAAGGGCTTGTTGGAAAACCTTCCAATAAATGCATTTGCGATAGCAATGACCAAGACACTGAGAACGATATACGCCCAATAAGAATGGATATTTTGTAAGATACTCATAACAATTGGTTTATCACAAAGGTAAACATTTCAAAATAGTTATCAATTTACGATGGTTTTAGTGCTTTATGATCTTGGATTTGCTGATAAACGTCATCGGCTTCACCAACCCCAATCATTTTTCCATTTTGTAAATGCAAAATCCGGTCAGACATATATCGTACCACCTCGAGGTCGTGGGCGATAAACAAATAAGTAAATCCATAGGTTTCTTTGAGTTCGTTCAGCAAATTGAGCACTTGTGCTTGAACCGAACGGTCAAGAGCCGAAACGGACTCATCACACACAACGAGTTTTGGCTCGACTGCCAAGGCACGCGCAATCCCGATTCGCTGACGTTGCCCACCTGAAAACACATGAGGATATTCGTTCATATGAGCAGCATCTAGCCCAACTTGTTCAAGCAGTTGTGTCGCACGATCGATTCGTTCCGCTTTATTGGCCCCAATCTTGTGTACAAGCATGGGTTCAGTCAGGATTTCCCACACCTTTTGCTTTGGATTTAGTGACGAAAACGGATCTTGAAAAATTAGCTGGACGTCTTTGCGATATTGCTTTAAAACTTCGCCATTAAGCTTGTCGATTTGGGTTCCTTCGTAATAAATTTCACCTCGATTGGGTTGGGTGAGTTTGAGCAAACAATTCCCTAGGGTTGACTTCCCACTTCCCGATCCGCCGACAAGACCTAGGGTTTCCCCTGTATAGAGAGAAAAGTTGATTTCATGCAGCGCATGATGGGAATCCTTCCCTTGTCTAAATGTTTTTTCAAGCCCTTTGACTTCTAGAATAGGGGGTTGTTGATAGAGATGTTTATGGCGTTTTTTTCGCTCCGCAGTGGTTTCATTGGCGGGCTTGGCAGTGCCATTGACAAAGTCCAGCACGGTTTGTAGGCGTTTTGGCCGTTGATCGACTGGGGGTACGGCATTGATCAGCCCTTTGGTGTAGGGGGATTGGGGGCGTTGAAAAAGCTGTTTGGCTGTTCCCATTTCTTCACAGACCCCTTTGTTGAGCACCAAAACCCGATCGGCCCAATGCTGTATCAAATTTAAATCATGAGAAATCAACACGATACTCATTTTGCTTTGCGACTGAATCGATTTGAGCAAAGCCATAATTTCTTCTTGCACTTCGGGATCAAGCGCCGTAGTCGGCTCATCCGCGATAAGAAGTTTTGGATTACAAGCGATGGCGATGGCAATCAAAACCCGTTGTTGCTGTCCACCACTCAGTTGGTGGGGGTATCGTTTGGCAATGGACTTGGGGAGCTTTACTTTCTCCAAAAGCGATAGCATATATGCTTGTTGGTCTTTTTTGGGGAGGGGACTGTGCAAGGCAATAATTTCCAAAATTTGCTTCCCACAGCGCATACTTGGATTGAGTGCGCTCATTGGGTCTTGAAAAATCATCCCGATTTCTTTCCCGCGAAGTGCACGAAAGCGATTTTCCTCAAACGGAATCAGAGATTGACCATCAAAGTCCATGCGAGTTGCTTTCAAACTTCTGTTTTGACTTGGCAGCAAACCCATCAGAGACATGGCTGTAACCGATTTTCCACTTCCCGACTCGCCTACGATTCCTAAGATTTCATTGTGATGAATCGAAAAAGAGAGCTGAGAAACAACGGTTCTCCCTCCCAATTCAATACACAATTTTTCAATCGATACCAATGCTTGTTTCGGCATGTACGCAAGTTATTCTTTTGCGTTTACATGTGCAATTTCATCAGGGGTCAATAAGGGGTAACGCGCATATCGCAAGATCACTTGCGCCACTGCCAACACATCTTGCTCGCAATAGCTGACAATGCGCTCTAAGTTCTTGTCCCGATAATACACTTCGGCAACTTGACTCCCGTCTAAGTCTGTTTTAGGAGAGGGAATGTTCAGGGTATGTGTGAGCAGCTTGAGGGAAGTGTAGTGTTTATAGTCTCCAAATTTCCAAAGCTCCATGGTATCGAGATGAGGAACCTCCCACGGCTTTTTCCCTGCGATTTGTAATGCGCGGGGCAACTCGAGTCCATGGACCATCATCCGCCTGGCGATGTAAGGGAAGTCAAATTCTTTGCCATTGTGGGCACATAGGCGGTGATAAGGTCGAGAAAAATGACTGTTGAGCAGTTTGGAAAAGTTTGTCAGGAGTTCGGCTTCTTCTCCGTAAAAACTTGTTAAACGAAACTGTCTGGGTTTTGACTGTAAGGAAGTGAAATAACCAACGGACAGACAAACAATTTTACCAAATTCCGCCCAGATACCAGCTCGCTCGTAAAAGTCAGCAGCGGGGGTTTCTTTTCGTTGATAGCTTGTTTTGTCGGCAAAAAGTTGTTGAGCTTCTTGGGAGAGGTCATTAAAGCTGGGGTGTAGAGGGACGGTCTCAATGTCGAGAAAAAGAATGTTTTCAAGCTTCATTGTCGATGGCTAACATACGAAGGGCTTCACGAACAAATAACGGAAGATCTGCGGGCGTATCAGATTCGGGTAAATTGTCCATACTGTGATGACCAAGACGAACAAGAATCACGTCGTGTTCAGGGATGACAATCACATATTGCCCCAAGTGTCCTCGCATACTGAAAAATGCTTTGTCGTCCACATCACCAAGCCACCAACCATAACCATATTGTGGGCTGTCTTCAAAACGTGGGCGCACGGCTTTGGCGGTAAAGGTTGAGTCGATGAGTTGCTCACCGTTCCAAACGCCATGATTTTTAAACAGCTTACCAAAACGTGCAAAATCACGTGCATTAGCGTTCCAACAGCAATAGGCCTTTTCCAAGCCATGGGTTTCACTGTCGATAATCCATGAGCTGGGCTGCTCAACCCCCATGGGATTCCAAAAATAATCACGAAGAAGTACGCTAATCGATTGCCCTGTGGCTTGTTGTAATGCCATGGCTAACAATTGAGTATTCCCACTTTGATAGACAAATTGTTTTCCCGGTTTGGACTCGATAGGAATGGTTTTCATCAAACGTGCCATATCTTTCTCGACATAGGTTCGGGGCGTAATGGTGAGCAAATTTTCATAATCTTCTTTCCACTTTAGACCAGAGGACATACTTGCCAAATCGCCCATGCTGACGTCTTTGGCATAGTCTCCTGTGAGCCAGGGTAAAAAGTCGATAACTTTTTGGTCTTCACTGTCCACATCACCCGCTTCAATGGCTTTAGACAGGGCCGCAGCAACAATCGTTTTTATCATCGAAAACGAATTGCTTTTGGAGTCTAATCCATAATCATCAAAATAGCGTTCGTGCCACAGAGAATCGTTTTTGATGATCAGAAAGGCAACAGTACCAAGTTCCTTGTGAAGGGTATCTAGAGAGGGGGGGCTAGGGATAATATTATAATCTTCGTCTAAAAGCCAAGCTTGCGGGTTATCGCTCGGTGGAATTTCTATATTATCAAAATACAAATAATCATCGATTCCAGCTGTGGTGCGTCCAGTTTCAAGGACTTTACCAACAAGAAGAAAAACAAAACCATTGCCAGTGAAGTACAAAAGGGCAATGAGGCCAGCAATGACAAGTACAACAGGTTGAATGACTTTCTTAAACATCATCGTTTAAATTCTAAGACCCAATGTACAAAAACTATTTAAACTCTGTATGGAAGGATTATCCTAGCAATGTCACAGCATCTTTGGCGGAATAGCTTGCAATGATCGAAGCACCAGCACGTTTGAACGCGATGAGTTGCTCCATCATCACTGTTTCGTAGTCCAACCAACCTTTTTCGGCGGCCGAACGAAGCATCGCATATTCCCCACTAACTTGATAAACTGCCAGAGGGCTATCAATGGTATTGTGCAAATCGCGGAGGATATCCAAATACGCAATACCAGGTTTTACTATCACGATATCTGCGCCTTCTTCGATGTCGAGCAGGACCTCATCTATCGCTTCCTGTCGGTTGGCAGGATTCATTTGATATGTTTTTTTATCTCCAAACCCTGGGGCTGAGTCCAAAGCATCTCGAAATGGCCCGTAAAAACTCGAAGCATATTTTGCAGCATAGCTCATAATACAAGTATCTGGAAACCCATTATTTTCAAGCGACTCTCTAATGTGCAGTACCCGGCCATCCATCATGTCACTAGGCGCCACTACATCAGCCCCCGCTCGCGCATGACTCAGCGCCATTTGGGCGAGCACCTCAACGGTTGCATCATTTACAATGGTGTTGTTTTCGACGATACCGTCATGCCCAAATGAGGAATAGGGGTCAAGTGCCACATCCGAAAAAACAACCATTTCGGGAACCGTAGCTTTGATCGTTTGAATGGCTCTTTGCATCAAACCATCGGGATTAAGTGCTTCTGTGCCAGCATTGTCTTTTAGTCGGTCTTCTACTTTGGCAAAAACCAAAACCCCTTTGAGTCCCATCTTCCAAAGCAAGCGAACTTCCTTTTGGATTTCATCCAAGCTCATCCGGTAGATGTTTGGCATGGAGGGAATTTCTTCTTTTACCCCCTTGCCTTCCACGGCAAATATGGGAACGATAAAGTCATCGGGGTGAATATGTGTTTCTTGCACCAAGTCTCTCAGCGCAGCACTTTTGCGTAAACGTCGTTTTCTACGATTGGGATACATAGCTTATTGTTTTATCCAGTTGATGGGTTTTTCTAATACACGCACGAGGCGTTCTTCTTCCGAGCCGGGGGCGGGGCTGACGTTGTATTTCCACTGCACAGCTGGGGGAAGGCTCATCAAAATACTCTCGATTCGGCCTTGGGTTTTTAGCCCAAAGAGGGTACCCTTGTCATGAATCAAATTGAATTCGACATAACGTCCTCGTCTCAGCTCTTGCCAGTTTCGTTGTTCGGAGCTAAACGGCAGGTCTTTTCGTTTGGTCACAATGGGTGTGTAACAACCCAAAAAGGCATCTCCTGTCGCGGTAACAAAGTCATACCACTGTTCTATCGAACGCTCATTGCTCGAACGGCAATAGTCAAAAAACAACCCACCAACTCCACGGGCTTCATTTCTGTGGGTATTCCAAAAATAGCGATCGCATTTGTCCTTAAAGGTTTGATAAAACGAGGGGTCATGTGCATCACAAACCGACTTGCATTGCTGATGAAAATGCACCACGTCCTCATCAAACAGATAGTAGGGTGTGAGGTCGATCCCTCCACCAAACCATTGATCGACAACTTCTTTGTTGTTGTCATAAAGCTCAAAATACCGAAAGTTGGCATGAACTGTCGGAACTAGAGGACTCTTGGGATGGATCACCAAGCTGATACCACAGGCAAAAAAGTCACCTTGCTCGACCTTGAGGTATGCTTTCATGGGTTCGGGGAGTTGTCCATAAACCTTGGACACATTGACACCGCCTTTTTCAAATACTGCTCCATTTTCAAGGATGCGCGATTGTCCACCACCCCCACCGGGACGCTCCCAGTTATCGACTTGAAAGCGGGCTGCACCATCGATTTTCTCCAGAGTGGAGCTAATGCGATCTTGTAATTGGTCGATATAGGTGGAAAATTGTTTTTTCATTAGTATCGTCGCGGTTCATAGGATTTTACGGTATCGACAAAGGCCTTGGCATGATCGACAGGGATATTGGGCAAAATACCATGGCCGAGGTTGGCGATATAATTGGTCGTACCAAACTGTTCAATCATTTCCCGCGTTTGTTTTTGAATCTCGGGGATTGGGCTCAACAACCGAGCAGGGTCAAAATTGCCTTGTAAGGTCATTTGGCCACCAGTGAGGTAACGCGCATTTCGGGCAGTACACGTCCAATCAATTCCGAGGGCTTTTACTTTGGATTGTGCCATATCGTGAAGGGCATACCAACACCCTTTGGCAAATAAAATCAGAGGCACTTCATCGCCTAGAGCATTGACAATTTGCTTACTGTAATTCCACGAAAAGCTGGTGTAATCATCTGGGGAAAGTACTCCACCCCAGGAGTCAAACAGCTGAACAGCATGAACACCTGCCTTGTGTTTTGCTCGCAGATAGGCGATTGTGGTATCGGTTATTTTTTGCAGAAGTTGGTGTGCGCTTTCTGGCTCGGTAAAGCAAAAGGCCTTTGCCTTGTCAAAGGTTTTGGACCCTTGTCCTTGTATCATATAGCAAAAGATCGTCCACGGTGCCCCAGCAAACCCGATCAGCGGCACAGCGTTGTCAAGACGTTCTAGGGTTTCAGTAATGGCATCCATCACATAGTGCAATCGATCGTTCACGTCGGGGATTTCGACCTTATCAACGTCGGCTTGGGTGCGAATGGGATTTGGCAACCACGGGCCCAGCTCGGGCTTCATTTGCACGTCAACCCCCATTGCTTGAGGAACGACGAGGATATCACTAAACAGGATGGCGGCGTCAGTACCTATTTGGTCGATGGGCATGACGGTAATTTCCGAAGCCAGTTCAGGTGTCTGACAGCGGGTAAAGAAGTCATATTTTTCTTTGAGCATCATAAAGTCTGGCAGATATCGCCCAGCTTGTCTCATCATCCAAACGGGGGGCCTACGGAGCGTTTTACCCGCAAGGGCCTGTAAGAAAATATCATTTTTTAGGGTACTCATCGTCTAAAATGTGTTGCAACAGCAGCGACCAACAGGTCAGCGTCTGGCTTGGGTGAAACGGTAATTTGTTTGGTCAGAGGGCGAACAGCAGTTGCGGTGGTTTCT
>Ga0315330_10001281_pt1 | contig 16798 bp, 3 predicted proteins | sample M140m34915metaG_FD_203453 | JGI IMG/M metagenome (GOLD analysis project Ga0315330, IMG submission 203453) | Ammonia-oxidizing marine archaeal communities from Monterey Bay, California, United States - M1 40m 34915 | ecosystem: Environmental > Aquatic > Marine > Intertidal zone | place: USA...
AGAACGAAATCAAAGAGGGCACGTCTGCGGGCTACATCGAGGTCCGCCGTGAGTTCGAGAAGCACGTCGCAAAGATCTTGACCAAGGACCTCTTCTGCGACGATAGCTGTTATGGAACCACCGGGGACATTACCAAGTTCAGCGAGGCCGCTTTGGTGAGGCGCTATCGAGAACTCTCCTTTGTCGATGAGAACGGTGTCTTGAGGAAAGGCAAGAAAAACGGGTTCATCGAAAAGTGGCTCGACGACGACAATAAACGGGTGTACGATACCCTCGACGTCGTCCCGAAAAACTGCAGCAACAAGACGTACAATCTGTGGCGAGGCTATCCGGTCGAAGGCATCCCCAGTGAACTGGGCAAAGATGGCGACGTAAAGCCTTTCCTTGAGCTCCTCCTGGTGCTATGTGGCGGTTCAGAAAATGCGCTCGAGTACGCTTTGAATTGGTTCGCGTGTCTCTTCCAGCGACCCGAAGAGAAGCCGATCACGTCGCTCGTGTTTCGAGGAGTCCAAGGTACCGGCAAGGGCACTTTCCTGCACCTGCTTCACGCGCTCATGGGCAAGACGTTTCACGAGACTGCTGATCCGAAAAAGGACATATTTGGGACGCATGCGAACATGATTGAAGGCAAAAAGTGCCTCGCGTTGAACGAAGCAGATGAGTGCATCATGAAAATGTATAGAAAGTTGCTGAAATCCATGCTCACGGACACGAGTTTCACAATCAACCCGAAGCACGTGCAGCTGTACGTCATCATGAATCTGGTTGGGTTCCTATTTTTCTCGAACGACGACTACTCGGTCTTTCTGGAAATGAGTGATCGTCGGTTCGTAGTCATGGAGCCACTGCTCACGCACTTGAACGACCAGACTGGATTCTTGAAGGAATTTCGCGAGGTGTACATCAAGGACCCGAGGAACTTGAGGGCAATCTACGACCACCTCATGGGGCTCGACTTATCGACTTTTGACTACGTCAAAGACAGACCTACGACCGACGCGTATTCGGAAATGAAGCGTGGCTGCATGCCCAAGTTCACTCGATGGTTTGAGCATTGCGTCACTGTTGAATTCCCTGAGAAGTGGGTTGGAAATAAAATCCGCAACAGTGACATCTTCATCGAATACCAGGCGTGGTTGCCAGCGGCTGCGCGTGGCCAAGATAGCGCGACGAAGGTTGGCAATAAGCTCAAGGACTTCTTCAAGAAGGAAAAGGGTCACAGGGTCCCAATGGAAGAGGACCACCTGAGGCAAGGTAGGGACGAGAAGGGCGTCTATTGGGAAATTGACCGCGACGGGTGCTTCGAGTGGCTGAAGAACAATGGGTACACGGGGGAGACGGAGCTCGCGCCGGCGGTCGTCTGGTGTTCATACTAATTTTGTGATTCGTACATTTGCAATATGAAGACTCAACAAGACACCAAAAAGACCATGGTTTGGATCCTGACGAAATGACGAATGACGAACTGTTTTCATAAAGGTCTACACTATTGCTTGTCATACTTATAGTAGATCTAAAATAAAAATAAACATTAAAATATTTTAACATTTCGTCATTTTCATCATGGGTACACACAAAGTGTGACCGAACGACGGGCTGACGAATTTGGGGACGACAAAACAAGTTCGTCATTTCGTCAGGTCTCGTCGGATCACGAACGTCCAGGTGTGAAATCGGGCGGTTCGATATCTACATCCCGGACCTTGCAGCCCACGCAGCGACACGAGTACATATGGTCTCTCGAATGTGACTGAAAACCGCAGGAGGAGACAACAATATTTTCTTAGGGATGGATAGGTAACCAGGACAAATGCCGTCAGGGTGCGTGTACGAAATTTTTGCGATAATGCGAAATGTGACAAAACGTACATCGGATCGACGACAGGTTCGCTCAGGGCGCGCCTTGCCTCGCGTAAATACGCACGACATCCAATCTTCACGTTTGGCGACGCGGACGTGAGAGTTCTCGAAAAGGACATTCCAGCTGGAGAGCTCCAACAGCGTAAAAGTGCATACATGAGAGAGAAGCGCGACGGCTTATTCAACTCCCGAGCTGCTGGATGCAGCCAGAAACACGCGTGCCACGAGAACGTGGACGAGAGTCCAGCCTACGGCAGAGCTCAATATACGCCGAAGCGGGACGGCGGCGATGGTAACTACAGACAACTCAATTATTACAAGCAGCACGCGAAAAGAATACTGCGTAAGACGTGCCTCAAGAATGCTCGAGCACGTGGCATGCTGCCTTCGAAGCGCAGTCTCGACAAGTATCAATTTACGGTAGATGAGTTACGCGACTTGGCCTGAACACTTCACTCACACGATTGGTTCTGAAGAGATCTTACATGTGGTACATCAACGTCGATGAGCGTTTTATCGTGTTGGGGTGCCCCAACTAAAAAAAGTTTATATTTTTAACGGCTGCACCGTGAGCAGGATGCTCATCGGACGCGCGCTGACCAAGCTCGGGTTCGAAGCCAAGCCGAAAAAAATTTCAGGTCGAACCGTCGTGGGGCGAACGTGTATCAAAGAACGGGGCGAGGAAGAGTGACCGGTTATGGGTTTAGTGGTTGGAGGTCCTGTGAGGAACTTTCTCTCCGTCACTTTTTTCCATTTTTGAAAAAAACGTCACATGTAAACTTTATAAATAAACATATAACCTATATAACCTATAACCTTGAAGGTTGAAATTTCTTAAGACCCAAGGGTCCGCTGTTAAGGGGGGTCGGAACGCACAGAGAAATCGGGCTCGGCGTCCTGTGTGGCCCGTAGTAGGAAGTCATTTTTGCTGCTTTGATCAAAGTTTGAACAGGTTGTTCTTCCATCCCTTGCTTTCAGAGATTCCATTCTGAAGAGATCTTAAGCGAGAGTGCTAAAATCTTAAGTGAAATCCCCAATGCCTCAACGGTCGAACGCTTCAGGCTAGTTACATCTCACATGCTACATGCCAGAATGCAGCCAAACGTCGTCGATGTTGTGAGAATGAAGATTATAAAGGTGGTTTTTATTCAAAATTGTGCGCATGCTCGACTACACGTCTACGGCGCCGTACGTCGGAACCGCGCGGCGAGCGATGGCGACGCGCTCGGAAGACATCCTACGACCAACACCGGCGAGCGCGACGACGCCGATGATGAATGTGGACGCATAGAGAAGGGATATGTATCTGCTGTATGCGTATCTGTCGCGTGCGGACCCCAAATGAGCACCCGCGCTCGGAGTCAACGATGTGGCGGCTGCGTATTCACCTTCGAGCCTTCGGAGTCGGTCCTTCAAAGCGCGCAGGTTCTGTTGTGCTCGTCGTATCTTCGACGTAGTTCTCGCTTTCTTTTCTCTCCTAGCGATCATCCACGCGCTTTTGCACTTGGAAACGTTCGACGCCGCTGTTTGACGGTGCTCGTTCGTCTGCGTGAGGTCGACAACGGGTCTTCCTCGCGCCGCGAGGCGCGTGTTCCTCCGCGTTTGCGAGCGAACCGTACGCTCGAGTCTTCTCAATTTTGACACTGCGGCCTTGTAGGCATTCTTTTGTTTCGTTTCTTCTTCGCTCTTTTCTCGGTAGACTCGCGGCGCACTTTCAATCCAAGCTTCCTCGCTCGCAATGCGCGAATTGAGTCGATCGATGGTTCTGACCAGTACCCTTACCTCTCTCCGCGATCGACTTGGGCTTGCTGTTGGCTCTTGACGTGGACCATCCGACTGCGGCGACACAGGTACCGGGGCGGGTAAATACCTCTGTGGCAAATCCGTGGAGTTGTTCCTTGCCGCTTCCTCCGCAGCCGCCTTCGGAGTTGGCTTTGCAACTGGCTCGGCAGTTGCGTTTGCTGTCGTCATATTGTTTGTCACAATGGGGCGCATCACTTTACCGTTTTCATCCAACATCAGCAATGAGCACTTACTCATGAAGATTGTGGCGTTTTCTGCAGGCGCACTTTTGCCACACGTCATTTTGGATCCCCCAGTGGCGAGTCGCATATACGAGACCAGCTCTTCAGATGGAGTTTCCTGTACACAAGGCCAAGAAGAGCACATATCGCTAGAAGGTACTGAGGATTTACAACTGATGAGTTCTGCATTGTTGACACAGAACGCACGCAAGCTGTTTGCACGATCAGCAGCATTGAGCTCGACGTTCATTGGACAACCACGAATGAGAATATTTTCGTTTCCATCAACTTCGCAGTCGGGATCCCATAATCCACAATCACAATCGCACGTGCTATCCATGTACTTGGATCGATCACACGTCCAACCTGAAGGTGGTGCCATCTTCGAAGTGTCCGTGATAGAGATGTTAGTCAAGGAGGATGCATTGAGGATGTCAATGTTCTGAAAGACATCATCAGGATTTGTTTCAAGTAGGGAATTGATCTTTGCTGTGAGGTTCGAAAGGACATCTGCCTGAGATGCTGCGGTGATTCTTGTCTCAGCGATTGCATCAAATGAGACAGCGTCGGTATCAACGGACAATGCAATAGTCTCTTGTGTTGTGGCGTCCTCCATACTGAGATTGGGGTTCACTTCTGCGTTCGCCGCCGTCGCAGCTGACGCGTCGATCTTCGCAGATACTGCATCCGCCGTGATTTCGGGCGGATCGATGACAAAATCTACAGAGATCTTCGACTGCGTGAGTAGACGCCGACGTTCTCCGCCACCACTTGACTGCTTGGCACCCTCAGCACTTCCTACACCAACGACCATGATACGAGAGGGTGGAATGTCCATCAACGACGCCAGATTTCTTAATAAGCCTTGGTATCCTGTCTCGAAGAACTCATCCTCCGACACTTCCAAACCCATCGTAAGTTCGATAATGTCACTCACAATGAAATCTACGGCCTCGTGGCCACGCAAGATAACCTCCAGGAAGCCCGTAATACGGTTGTAATAGTTGGCTCCGTTCGCATATGAGACGTTCGTGGCGTCAAGATTGGGTGGTCTGACACCCTTTCTCAATGAGTCCCAGGTAATAGATGCGAGAGGTTCGACCTTTTTACCAGCGACGAAAACATCCACACGGTTAGCCAAGCCATAATAAATTCGCACGTGCACAGCTTCATCTGGCGATGCGTCGCGCAGATACATGCGCGTGTGTTTGGGATTGGTGGAGCTCAAATATATATCATGCGTACTTCCAACTTGACCCGTAAGGTGACCCGAGGTCCATCGAGATGCCTTCTTGCTCCATGGTAATCCATACATGGATGGGCCTGTGTACAAGCTCATGTATCGTGGGCCCTTGTCTATCGAGTTGAGTGGAGAATGACCCGCTGCTGCATACACATTCATCGCGAGCGGGAAAACACGGCGGGACTTCGCGTCGGCGTCCATCGATTCGAAAAGAATGCGCCGCTGTCTCCCTCCAAGACACTTGTACCCGTTCCACTCTGGTACATGCGCACACCCCTCGCGTGTTGTGCCTGGATGTTCGAATACCTGCGATGCAGAGAGTCGACCATGGGATCCTCTCGTATAGAAGGCAAAAGTCGGAATCAGATCGGCCATAGTCTTACTTCCCTGAGGGTCGGTATATCTTAATGGCTCATTCCAACGTACCTCGTTGCTTTCTGCAACGACGGTACCTCCGTCTCCGCCAACAAGCGAGCCGTCGAGGTCACGGATGAGCGTATTGCGCTTACCGTCACACGCTATCTGCGCACACGTGCGATCACGCATCTCGTCACCCATTGCAGTATCGATTGGCGGCGGATGGATGTTGACTTTACTCGTCTCGTTCATGGCCACAAAAGTAAGGTTTTTCGTCTCGATATCTGCCACATCATCGTGCCAGTGTAGTGAGTTGGGCCCATGAACAGGAGAGTTATCGATGGCATAGTTATTTCGACCCTTCCCAGGATCTACGACCGCCTCGAATACCTTCACACCACAGATGGTCAAGGACTCATGTCTGCCGTAGAGGGTGACGTAGAGGTATCGTCCAGAAACGCCATCGCCGCACTCGAATTTATTCCACGCAGAGTTCGGAGACGATAGCGGCTGCCCGCACTGTATGCTATTCGCGGAATGCTTCATGTAGGACGCATCGTCGCTGAGATAGACGCGTAGGCCTTCAAAACGATCCGAGCAACAGTCGCCACGATTCATCAACTCGACCGAGCTCAAGCTTTTTGTCGTCTTCAGATCAAGACGCCACCATGGGTCTCGTGTGCGAGTCGTGTGCGTGCACGTTCCGCCGCCATAGTGATTTTGTGGGGGCGAAATCAACGCACGATTCGCACTTCCGCCGTATGCGGTCGCAGATTGACTCGCTGTTAAGCCATACAGGGACATTGAAGTCGGCGTCCCAGTGTCTTCAATCACTCCGAACTTCGGACGAACCGAAATGATTGGGTCAGCCATGGTGTTAGTAATCATAGAGCAGGAATTGAAGTTGGAAAATTTTGTCTTGTGGATGACTGTACCACCACACAGAGAAGGTGTATTACTGAACTGATTTGGACGATGAGGTCCAGTATGTTTGTAGAATGCAGCGGCTGACACGCCAACTTGTCCGCACTTAGCTGGATTTGCCACAAACGAGCTGTCAACAATTTTAAAGTGAATGTCCTTGATACACTGATGCGCAAAAGCATTGCCACCATTTAACCATGCCGTGGCACCAATCGAGACGTCGTGAAATAAACTTCGAGAGATCCACACAGTATGCCCGACGTTGAAAGTCACCGCACCATAACCTCTAATTGAATACAAAATATATCCAGAGTGTGCTGCGCAAGTAGGCGCGCGTGACATGCTCGGATACGTCTCTCGAGGAGATCGAGTCCCGCCACCATCCAGACGGTAGGTGGTACCAGCAAGAAGGACTCCCTGTACTGTTGCTGCGTGAGCAACGTTACCCTCATAACGAATGTAGTGCTTCGCCGAGTCAACGTAACTACAATCAAAGCCACTGGATTTGTACGCCGCCCATTCTATGCCGCTGACGGCGTTATTACTGAACATGGAGGACATCCTATTTTTGCTCGGGTCTGAGCCATCGTAACCGCTTGGCGTTCTGCCTTGGAGATATACAATCCCGTGGGAGCCGATACCGTGGGCATAATCTGGCTTGTCGTCTGAGACACACACGACCAAGTTGCGATAGGTTCGAGTGAATGAACCGGAATTATATAAAGCACCCACATCCGTCCACGACTTATACACTACATTATTCTCGATGATCATGCCATTGACATTTTGGTGGCCTTTGGAATACACAGCCGAGTTATATATGGTGTCAAACGCGGAATTACGGATGTAACTCCTGCTGCCGACGTGTGCACCAACAGCTTTCGGATTGGTGTTGTATTGTCCGTAAACGTTTAGACACGGGCCCCTTACTGACATACCGAGCTGGCCGCAATGCTTGAACTTGACATTCGAGATGAGTGCTTGTCCTTGTACATTTTGTCTGGAACATTTCTTCGCTACATCCGACATGCCACGATAAGAGTATGCCATGGTAACATGAATTGCAGCACCAAGTCCGTGTCCTCGAGTTTCACCTTCGTTGTCGGCACCAACAACGGATACCGTGTACGAGTCCCCTAACACACCCACTTCTGCTCCAGGTAAGCCCTCGCGAACTGTGCCGTCTTCTCCCGGGCCGCGATGAAGTCGCAACAACGGCGCCGCAATTGATAAGCGAAATCGACCATCCTCGTCGCTGTTGGAAACTTTTTGCACATCAGTCACATTGAGTACCTCGTGATGATACCAGTGTCTTCCAGAACCTGTGACGACGACGCGCTCTCCCTTAAACATGGTTTTCATACTGTCAACATCCGGAATTCCATCCACCGTAGTCCCGGACGAAGCATCGACCACAATAGCATCCGCACCCTTCGGTGCATCCACAGCAAGTCGAAGCCACGTCGCAATCTTAGGTGCGCCGTGCAAGCTTAATGTACCTTGCACAAACATGTACTTTCGATACGGAGCTCTGAACCCGTGCGCCGGTCTCGCAACTGACTGATGATTACCAAGAAGGTATATGGTAGCAGTGCCGCCAGTGAACGGGAACTCTTCTGTGCCTGCCTCCAATCTGCCCGTGATGGCGGCAATGTGAATCATTTCCGCACTGAGCTTGAGAGATGGTTTAGATCCATTGTCTCCAACAAACCTGATCGTGCCATAAACATCGAGCCAACGTAATTTGGCCGTCACTGGGCAATTTTTATCGATTAACACGGTCCATCCTCGTCGAATTTGTACGTCTTCGCCGTCCTTGGGCGGCTTCCACTCCTTTTCTGCCGAAGTATCGCACCACGAGAAAGTTTTTTCCACGCTCATCTCAGGGGTTTCTGATTCGTCAAAGCAGTTATCCGAAGCTGCTAAACAATTGCTCTCTGGATGTGCATAGTCACAATCCTCACGTTTCAATGCATACTGTTGTTTAGGCGAAGTGTCACATTTCCCCAATGAACTTGCTTTGCCTTGGACGCACATGGGATGTGAGGCGTCTTGTCCAGCCATTGGCGTTCCATCCCTGCTCAGCGCCGTTATCGCAACGCGGCGATATATCCAGCTCAGCTTCGTGACTTGCTGACGATTCTGAGACGTGTAGTAATTCGGTTCTGCATTGATTTGGTTGTATATCATGTAACACATGGGTCTGCCGACCATAATTCCTTGCTTCGTGTACCACACATTGTACTCGACGCCACGACAAGCATCCTCTTTTGAGCACAAATCAAGACAATCTGCGGCAACTTCTGAACGTAGAGAAGTTATTTTGATATTGGGGCGGATCCAGGTTCTAGTGACGGTAAATGCCGGCGATTCGATCTTTTCCCGCACAGTGCAGTTCTCGCACACCAGTTGATAAGGTCTAGTGGGACTGAAAGTCGGAAACGGAGCAGCGGTTGGATCCGCCTTGCTTGGCATTGTATCTCCCGTGATGAGCATGTCAAAGTGACCTTTATCGCCGTAGTTACCTGGATTAGTGCCGGGAATGTACGCCCAATCCCCAGCGATGTCCTTCAAAGAATTGAATCCAAGCCAAGTATCATCCAATGCATAGCTTCCAATGCCCGTCTTGTTGTATGCGTTTCTTGACGTAAGGGTAGACTTGTATTTCATGTTCTTGAGCATGGGCGTTCGGAAATTCCCTGCGTTCGTGACCAAGCGATCAGGCAGGGTGACGGTGGGGAAGCGAAATACAGCCCACTCATCGGCAAGAGCCTCACGAATGTGTGAAGCCTCACCCCATTCGTAAAGTTCAGGTTCTTGGTCATGATCGACAATCACACGTATCTCGTGCACGATGGGCGGTGCAGGATCGGTGCGCTTTCGCATCAACACGGTGAATTGAACGTCCCATCGTATTTCCATGTGGTTGTAGTGGAAGAATGGGACAGGGGCATGACCAAATTTAGTGTTTATCAAGAAGCTGTTCTCACGCCGTTGACGGTTGATATCAGCATGATTGAAGACATTAAAGACGCGCAAGCTCACCTTTGACGCATCACATACTACTCCACCCACCTTGGTATCTAACTTACACGCGTCAGGATCCAGGTATCCAATCTTCGAGCTTGGTTTAAATAAAGTATTTGGTTCTCCATTATCTGATTTTCCGAAATAGTTCCTAGCGGTGTTATGAATCCAAGCAGCATTCGGGAAAGTACCAGCAATCGTGCCATCGACATCATACAAGATGTTGTCCGCAAATGTCTCATGGGAAAATCGTACGCGAATGCCTGTTTGGGCGATGAACTTTGTGTTTTTCCAACGGGATTCCATACCACCCTTGTTAGACTCGCAAGATTCCGGAGAACAAGCAGCTATTGGAGGGCGGTTGCCAAAGCCCACCAGGGTTGCGTTCACAACCGTTACATATCCGGAGAAAGCACCGCCGATACCGATACTTGGTCCGCTTCCTCGATTCGGTCCATCGCCGAAGGCTACCGGGTTCATCACGACGGGTGCGTTGGTGTCATGTTCACTCCACCATCTATCCGCAGCATTTTTCAAATACGCTATACCGGCTTTTTGGTTCGACGCAACCTTCGCATCAAGGAGATGAAGGTGGCCAGTACCTTCGACAAAATTTATGCCAAAACCGCCATTAAGCCAAGCCTGGCATCGTCTCAGTGTTCCAGGCAAGCGTTTTCCTACAGGCAAGGACCCTTCTCGTGGATCAACCTTATCTATCCAGAATCCAGCCATGCCGCACGAATGTGCAACGTTGTCTTCAAACCTTCCAAGCGGTGCATGTTTAACCCAAATGGGGGGCTCGCCATCAGGCACTGCAGAAGGCCCCGTGGGATGGTCAAACGTGTCAAACCAAAAGCCAAAACCGTGTGCCCCGACTGCTCGGTTTCCTTTGAAATCATTATCTGGGTTAGTTATCCAAAAACTAGCAGGAGTTTGATCTGCATTGAGAAGCGACATTGAGCGATGGGCCATCAAACCAACATTCTCTGTGTACTTGTTCCGGGTTTCGATGCCATCCTCGATGAAGAATTGGTGCCCCATCGTGTTGTACGCTACGTTGCGACTAACAGTAAGGTTGTGACACGCGTGTGCAGTGAGTGCACGATTGAACGAGTGGTGAAAGGCATTACCGTAAATCAGCGAATTAGATTGATCCGCACCACCATTTGTTTTTTGAGCAGGTTGGCCAACTGTGTGGATGTGCGTAGCGTATCGACCCAACTGGAACGACTGTCCGGCGTATGTTGTCTCGAAGTACTTCCACGTCACCTTGCCAGATAGCACCATTATGTGAGACCCGAAAGAGGGAGCATCCTCACGGCCACGGACACGAACGTTACGTGAGAGATGTAGCACTTCAGCCCGCATATCGATGTACTGTCCACCACTCGAATGTGTTACTCCTAAGTGATCGTACTTCAACGAATGAGAGAAATACACTGTACAAAGCCCAGTGGAAGGCACGTTGTTAGCGACGCTTGTAATTATTCGTTCCTCAGACTCGCATTCATCTTTGCGGTCAAGCTTGCATCCCGTTTCTCCGGCGATGGATCCCGTGCCGGCGATGACAATTTTATCATTTACCTTCCAGTTGAAAGTGATGTCTGATATCACGACTGAGGTATCACCCTTAGCAGCGGACCTTTGAAGGAGACTCCACGTCGGCATTACAGGCTTGCCGTGAAGTACCATCTGACCATCAGTCATCGCCAACGTCTTGATCCCGAACTTGGGGATGACGTGGGATGCCCATGTACCACGCAAAATGAGCTCAAAGTTATGTTCGAAAGGAGCGGACTCAGTGCCGACGAAGAAGCGGGCATCGGGACCATTGATGATGACAGCCTCCGCTTCCATTCTGACATCTTGCATATCTTTAACCTGAAGTGTGCCCTCGACGACCCAGAAGCGCACGTACACGTCCTGGTCAAGAAGCATTGTGACTCCAGCAGGAATGTACACAATCTCTATAGCTGTCCAATTAGGCATGTTACCTCCCCACGTAGCTGGATCAGAAAAAACGTGGGTGCTGGAAGAAAAACTGCTCGCAGTACTGTTTGAATGCATGCGCGAAAACGATTCCAAGAGCGAACGACGCGAAGCTCTGGCAGTGGCCACGACCCGATCGTGCTCATCTCTGAGCTTGCCATAAGATATATCCCCCGGTTTCTCGACCCGCCAGTGGCTTCCGGGCGAAGCAGCGGACATGCGCCGAAGATCATCGTGAGAAAGCTCGGGTGGAGGTCCATGCTTAATAGGACCCACCTCAGAAGTCAGGGTGGGTTCGCCAGTGTGTCGCACACGGCGACCTCGATGGTGTTGTTCCTCCTCTTCTTCGGCTTTTCGCACTTCTTGATATGTCACATCCTCATCCACCCCTGCTGTCGCGCCACCGAGTGCGCTGGACTTGTTCTTCAAACGCATAAGGACGGCAAGATCGAGCGTGCATGTTCTCGCCGCCTCTGCCTCTGCGACGCACGTGACGGGATGTCCGTTTGATGTGCGCACAATGACGCTGGGAGTGGATGAAGGTTGAAAAAAATGGTCACCAATACCGGATAGCGGATAGTTACTTGTGACACCCTTTTGAAGGACCATCATCTTTACGCCTTCATTCCATTGCGAGTCTTTCAAGGCCTCGTTGCCGTATGCTACACTATCACTATTATCATCCCTTCCATCTAACATCACTGTTCGACCCCAGTCGATAATGCGTGCAACCTCGCACGCGTTATTAGGAGCTGGATAATCGGTCACCTTGACCGAAAGTCCAGGGAAGAGCGAGTTTATACCAGCTTCCCAAGCTGCAGAGGATTCCATTATTGGAAGCGTCACAATCCTAGAGGAGTCGCCGACGGAAGGACCTATGAGCTTCACGGCGACATCCTTCAGCGCCGTCGAGTTTGCAGTTGATACCTTCTTGAGGGTAGCATCAGTAGCACCAATGATGCCGGAAAAGTCCGCAACCATTTCAAGCGGTGCTGTGATTCTCGTCGTGCGGTTGAATCCACAGCCTCCAGCCACTTGAACGGAGATGTCTCTTTGTTGATGATCCCCGTGAATGCTGACGTCGATGACGGCATCGTGCAACTCTGAAAGATATGTCGTAATGTGTGTGTTCGCCTCGCGAATCTGTGTCCGAGGTGCGGAAGCAAAAGCAATTTCATCAATGTAGAAGTCACCGACAAGGTGACGAAAGTTGGAAAATGATGAACCTCTTTCAACATCGTCATCACCGCACATAGTTTTATGTGGACAACCGTACATGTCACCTTGACACTTCGTGAGGGTAGCAAACATTGGAGCCACAAATTCCATATGGATTATCTGAGGATCCTCTCGTGCATCTTTCCACTTGCCTGCGCCAGGACCCGTCATCATTGACTTGATGTCAATGATGACGTGGCGCCATGTGTCATCTGCGGTGAAGTTCACGCCGGAGTTTCCACACTTGGGGATGTCCCAAATAGCCTCCGGAGCGGCAGTGAATGTCATCGGGATGGAACATTTACTTACAGCCCAGCCCCACCGTTTATGTCCGTCCCATCCGGCGTATACACCATATTTGCTTCCCTTGAAAGATAGTACAACATGCGCCTGGGTGCCTGGAGGAATACGGTAGTTGAATGCGAGATATCGCGCTTCGGTGTACGCAGATGGGAAAACCCCTTTTGAAATTTCCTTAAGGCTAGCCCCGACACCCATTTCAGGCTTCACTTCACTTCCGCGCACCTTGAGAGAGCGCATGCCACACGCAGCAGTGGACATGTCGATGATGCCATGCATCCACGAGCGGTACTCCAGAGCACTAGCTTTTTCGAAGTCACCGCCAATCTTAGAGTTCCTCCACGATACTTCCTTGCCATCTCCTTTGTAATTAGAGGTACATCGACTCCAACCAAGAAGTGAGGAGACCTTCTCCTTGACGATGGCATTAGAATCGTGAAGTCCAATGTTCACGCCAGATGTTGCGCCAGCGAGTTTCAGAGCGTACGAGCCGCCCGTGGCAGGGGGATCTACGACCGCCTCGAATACCTTCACACCACAGATGGTCAAGGACTCATGTCTGCCGTAGAGGGTGACGTAGAGGTATCGTCCAGAAACGCCATCGCCGCACTCGAATTTATTCCACGCAGAGTTCGGAGACGATAGCGGCTGCCCGCACTGTATGCTATTCGCGGAATGCTTCATGTAGGACGCATCGTCGCTGAGATAGACGCGTAGGCCTTCAAAACGATCCGAGCAACAGTCGCCACGATTCATCAACTCGACCGAGCTCAAGCTTTTTGTCGTCTTCAGATCAAGACGCCACCATGGGTCTCGTGTGCGAGTCGTGTGCGTGCACGTTCCGCCGCCATAGTGATTTTGTGGGGGCGAAATCAACGCACGATTCGCACTTCCGCCGTATGCGGTCGCAGATTGACTCGCTGTTAAGCCATACAGGGACATTGAAGTCGGTGTCCAAACGTCCAAGGTTACCCTCCACCGTGTGACACCACCATTGGATCCCATCCCAACAGTCAAGAGTTGACGCAATGCGCCATCAGTACCTGGGGCAAGCTGAGGAGCTGCAGTAAGGTTTTGGGTGATTTGATATCCAAAGCGAACATTACCATCCTTTTTGTACCATTTGACTGCGAAAGTTTGCCACAAGTGTGTGGATCCCGCTTCCATATACTTCCATGTGAAGCAGTCTTCCGTACAACGCCATCGCAAATTTTTATCGGTATAAAACTCGCCGTCAATATATTGGCTCACAACCTCTGTGGAAGCCTTCACATCATAGTAGCTCAGGAATCTGTATAGTCCCGTCTGGGGGGCGACAAAAAATGCAGTCTGATGCCACACAATATTGCGACTGAAACCCTCTGGAAGCCCGCGTACGATCGCATCACTCAACGGCCAATTACCAACAATATCATCTACAACTGTGGGTTGACGTGCCACTTCAATGAATCCATCGATGACTCTCTTTGCGTCGTATCTGAACGCGTAATTTTCTGTGAGAGGGTATTCATACCAGGAAGAACCTTGGACGAAACCCCAACGATTGCGCAAGATGCCGCCGCGCATGGAGAGAAATGCTGCGGTCGAATGTTTATCCCTCGTTTGGTCTCCAATGTGAGTGAGCGTTCGCCCCTGTGCACTATTCATTGTGCAGATTATTTCCCTTTTATCTGTCGCGACGAACGTCACCGTGCAGTTCGCTGATGGGGCAAGAATCGTTTCACCAAGAGTCACGACCATGTCGTGCGAAAGGAGCTCCCCCTTCACCCTCAATGTGCGATTGTCCACAATCTCGATAGATCGAATTTTAGGTTGTACGGCGAGGATGTAAGGCTTGCCATCATCAGGGGAGATCTTGAAGCCACCTGATGCATCGGAAAACCTCGAGCCTGACTTGGCCACCATCGACCGTCCACTTCCATTGCTTGCAATACGAGGTTTCACTTCGTTTCGTCCAGTCACCAGAGAAGATGTGTAGTACCCCCGCGGAATGTCTTCTGGTAGTTTGCATCGGAATGAACCGACTTTACATGAATAAACGCTACTCCAGCGAGTAGCCTCAAATCCACCACCAGAGATATTGTAAAACGTACCCGTGGTTTTACTGTCGTCCATCGTCGAGCACATGAAATCACCGAAGGAAACCTGATTCACCGTTGCGAGACCAGGTATACGCAACTCATCATCTCCAGCCTCGATGACTGATTTTCTATCTTCAGCATCGAGTCCAGCGAGGTCAAAGTCATCACTGAAGCATAGGCGACCCTTTATGGTCACCACTGATCCGGGGAACGCGATACTCGGATTCACCTCGAGAATCTGGGACGTCGCACCCCATCCTTGGCGAAAATTACAGCGTTTAGAGTCTCCATGGCACCAACCCGTATTCCATGGTTCATTGACACTACCGCCGACTCCATCTACGTAAACAAATACCATCGACGAGCGATATTGGCAGAATTGTCCTGAAATTTCGTCATGCATCACCCCATCGAGGTCTGGGGCCACGTTTGGAGTTTCGCAGACGATCTCGGAATCACTCGAGCGATGATGACTCACCATACATGGAACACCAAACATTCCTCCGAGGATAACCTTTACCCCACTTTTGAAAGGATCGCTTGATGACTTCATCTCAGGCATGAGATTCTTGCCCGAAATGGTGACTAGCGTGCCCCCGCCAATGCTGCCGTACGAGGGTTGCACGTCATCGATAACAGGCGCTACGGCATCGCATCCGCCGGCGAAGGCGACGCAGACTACTCCAATGTATACCAAGAGCACCAAGAATGTCATTGGCCGACCTGGGTACACGCACGCACGAGGGCGGCGGTGTTTCGAGGGTGTTTCTTCGGAAAGCCACGGAATTGAATATTCGCTTTCGTGGGTAGATTACTGTACCGGTCCGGTCCCCATATACTATGGGATTTATACCATTCATCCCGCGCAAACAGTTGGGTAAATTACTGTACAGTGTACAGTGTATTTCCGACGGAATTCAATGTAATCGCTTTGAGTTGTGACCCTTTACATTGAGGGGGTCCATTGCCGGAACCTGGCCCGATGTACCGTATGGGTCGTGACTCGTCGTTGGGGGTACTACTATGAAATCCCATAATTCTATTGTACATAGGGTTTAGAAACTAGGGTTTAGACTTGAAAAATCGCTCGGGTTCCATCAGAAACGTGTCAAAAACGCGGCTTTTCTGAAACTCGATTTTTGCTAGAGCGAGGAAGACCAACAGGAGGTTGTTATTAAAAAGTCGACGAAGCCTACACCTGCGAAGACTGAATACCAGCCGTCGTCAAACTACCTGAGTGTTTTTGGGAGATTTTAAAGTTCATATACTTGCACCACAGACCCACAGACTCTGAGAGTGCTAAACCAAAGCCACCCCTGTGAGCGATGATTCAAGACGATCTGCTCCCTGGCTGCGCTACCACCGCCCCGTAGCTTGTGTCAGTAAATAGTGTAAACTTGTTCTCGTAAGGGTCTTGGTTCTTATTGTAGCTTCTGCCTTGTTTTATCAAGGTGCGATATTTTTCCGCGCCGCGCGTTAAACTACACGACGAAGAGAACGGTGGTTATCGCCAGGATGACGAGTACGCCCGGTCGACTGGCTGAACTCGGAGATGGCGGACTCGGAGGCACTCTTCTCCAGATGTTTCCGTTGTTTACAACGGCGGCGAGTTTGGTACCGTCGCTCGATGAGGTTATGGAATACCAATTCTTGGTACTTCCCACCGAGGTGTCCTCAGTCCACGTGGCGCCCGAGTCTGTGGAGGTCCAGATGTTTCCGTTGATTGCGTTGTTTACAACGGCGGCGAGTTTGGTACCGTCGCTCGATGAGGTTAT
>Ga0315330_10001289_pt1 | contig 16757 bp, 16 predicted proteins | sample M140m34915metaG_FD_203453 | JGI IMG/M metagenome (GOLD analysis project Ga0315330, IMG submission 203453) | Ammonia-oxidizing marine archaeal communities from Monterey Bay, California, United States - M1 40m 34915 | ecosystem: Environmental > Aquatic > Marine > Intertidal zone | place: USA...
GCAGTGCGGGAAGACCCTGAAAGACCTGGTTTATTATTTTTAGGAACTGAACATGGGGTATATTTCTCCATGAACGATGGGGAATTATGGCAGAGTTTACAATTAGAACTTCCAGACACACCCATTAGGGATTTAGTTATAAAAGATAATGATGTTGTAATTGGAACTCATGGAAGAGGTTTTTGGATTTTAGATAATATACAGCCTCTTCGTCAATTTAAAGATGAAATGGCGAATCAATCAGCGATACTTTTTAAACCCGCAGATGCTATTAGAGGAGTATATAATGCTGACATCCAGTATTATTTAAATGAGCAACTAGACTCTGTAATTTTTGAAATATTGGATTCGAATGATAACATTATAGCTACACATACAGGAGATAAGCCAAAATATGAAGTTGACCCAAATATTCCTTGGTGGAAAAGAGGTGGGTCAACTAAACCAACTACAGCCATCGGTATGAATAATTTCTCATGGGATTTACGTTATCCTGGTGCTTCATCATTTGAGGGTATGATTATTTGGAGCGCACGTCCTGAAAGAGGTCCTAAAGCTCCTATTGGAGATTATAAGGTACGCTTAACTGCTGGGGATTATGTTGAAACACATGATTTCAAAATAAGAATGAATCCCAATTTAAAAGACATTACAGAAAAAGATTTGAAAGAACAGTTTGACCTTGCTTCAAAAATTCGGGATAAAACCAGCCTGGCAAATGAAACTGTAATCAAAATTCGTGAGATTAAATCGAAGTTGAGTGATGCAAAAAATAAAATTCCAAGTTCAACTCACAAAAATTTTGTTGCTCCTTTTTTAAAAGAAATTTCAGCAATTGAGGCCGATCTCTACCAAGTAAAAAATCAATCAGGTCAAGATCCTCTTAATTTTCCAATTAAATTAAACAATCGATTGGCATCTTTAAGACGCAGTGTTGAAAATGGTGACGCAAAACCAACTGATGGAGCTTATTTGGTATTTGATGAACTTTCTTCGGAGCTGAACATACACTTGGGGAAATTAAATAAAATTCTGAGTTCAGATTTAAAAAAAATTAATCAACTCTTAAAAAAAGCAGGCAAAAAGCAATTGTCAAAATAAAAAACGTAATTCCATAGGATAATAAATTTTCATCCTTAAGACATGCGGGAAATAAAGATTCCCTACCATGGTTTGGTAGCAGGGTAAAGCAGTATCATTTAATTGCTAAGATTCAATTTTGACTTTGACTGAATCTAGCCTTTGGGTTTACTTTCCAATCTTATTAAATCCATCTTCTTGTTTTTAACATGCCTTTCAAGCCACTGATTTTGCTCCCATATTAAATGGAGGATAGTTTCTTTTGCTCTGTAACCATGGCTTTCCTTTGGAAACATAACAAGTCTCGTTGTTGCTCCAAGACCTTTGAGCGCATTGTAATATCGCTCACTTTGTAAAGGATATGTACCAGAGTTATTATCTGCTTCTCCATGAACTAATAGTAAAGGGGTTTTCATTTTTTCTGCATGCATGAACGGAGACATAGTGTAATAGACTTCTGGAGCTTCCCAATATGATCTGGATTCACTTTGAAACCCAAATGGTGTTAGTGTTCTGTTGAAAGCGCCACTTCGAGCAATTCCTGCTGCGAATAAATTAGAATGACTTAACAAATTAGCCACCATAAAAGCACCATAACTATGCCCACCAACAGCAACCCGATCTCTGTCCGCATATCCTTTATTTACTACAGCATCAATCGCTGCCTCTGCATTTGCTACCAACTGGGATCTAAAGCTGTCATTAGGTTCTTGATCTCCTTCTCCGATAATTGGAAATGCTGCCCGATCTAATATTACATATCCTTGAGTTACCCAATAAATAGGTGAGCCCCAGCTTGGGTACAAAAAACGATTAGGGTTGTTTATTTTCTGCGAAGCACTAGATTTGTCTTTATACTCTCTTGGATATGCCCATAATAACATGGGTAATGGGCTAGAGTTTTCTGGCTCATAGCCTTCAGGGGTGTAGAGAATACCACTCAATTCTAAACCGTCTTTCCTCTTATAACTGATTAACTCTTTGTTGACGTTTTCAAGAGCTTTAAATGGATTCTCAAAAAAAGTCAACTGTTCTAGTGTGTTGTTAAGGTCTAAATCTCTAATATAGTAGTTGGGATACTCACTTTTTGATTCAATTCGAACCCTTAGCTCTTTCTTTTGGTAATCATAATCATTGATTTGTTCAAACTTGTCAGTAAAATTTGATTGGTAAATACGTGTAGTACTTTTTTCGGCGAGATTAATTTCATCTAGGAATGGGAATTGACCTGATTTTGTAAACCCTGCACCAATTAGATATGCTTTTGTACTATTCAATGCTAGAACCTCTTCTCCATACTTCCCAACTGTAGTAACGAAGCTTCCAGGATCACTGTACCTGTCTTGATAGTTTCTATCGTACAATAGTCGAGCGTTTTTTTCAGGTTTTGAGGGGTCAATAGCATATGTTTTAGTGTTTCTGTTGTTCCACCATCTATCAAATACTATAGCGGTGGACTCATTGCCCCATATCACGCCAGAAAATCTATTTTTTATTTGAGTCAATTGTTTGGGTTCTGAATCAAAAGGTGCATCCCATTGATATAATGCATCTCTAAAATCAACCTCTACTTCAGGATCTCCCCTATCAAGTGCTTCAACATAAAAGATTGTTGACGGTTGGTCTTTACGCCATGAAATACTTCTTTTCTCAGTGCTCACTGCCATAAATCCTTTTGGTAGCACCTCTTGGAGCGGACTATTCGATATCATTTTAATTTTATTAGCATTTAGGTCATAAACATGGGTTTCTGTTGGAAAACGATAGTAGGGAACAAGATATGAAAATGGGGGTTTGACAAATGAGACCAAAACGTATGCTCCATCGGGAGAAACCTGAACATCACGATACATTTTTGCCTCTAAAAATGGAGTTTTATTACCCTTCAAGTCAACCACTTGAATTTCTGAACGGCTTAACTGTGTAAAATTCTTTGCGTCAGTTGGATTTTTTATAAGGTCTTGATAGGTTCTGTTTTGAGCTTTTTCTCCATTGTTTTCAGTAACCTTAGGCCCTGTTGGAACAATTTCAGATTGGTCAATTATTTTTTTTCTGTCACTTGGAAGAAACTTAACTAATAATCTTTTACTGTCCTTGAGCCAACTTACACTTCTCCCCATACTTGCATTTAATGGAGATGAAACCAATCTTCGAGCAACTTTAGTCTTTATGTCCAAGACCCAAAGTTCAACTCCTGTCTCAGATGTATGCGTCATTGCAATTTTTTTCTCATCAGGAGACCAGGTAAAATTGGTAAGCTTTGGATTTTTTGGAAGCCCTATAACTGGGATCCTTTCCTTTCCCTTGTTGAGTGATACGACCTCAACTTTGTTGAAGTAAGTGGTTCTACTTCCTATGTAAAGTTTAGGATCAACTCTTAGCCCTGCGAGTCGAAGCTCCTTTCGGGATAAATCGGATATATTTTTATAAGTAGATCGAGAAATTAGAACTAAAACTGTGTTCTTGCTGTTGTTTAGAACAGATGGTGCTAGATCCACATCGATCAATTCAAGCAACTCTTTCTTAGGAGTTTGATATCCTAACTCTTCTTGAGCTAAAGCACTGACTGATATGATAACGCTTACTATTATTAAAAATTTTCTAATATTCATGGGTAGATCATTTTGTTTAAATATAATTTTTCTGGTTCTATGGACTATCCTACTTTATTTTCAAAAAGTAAAAGAGGATTTTGATAGTGTTCGTTGATGTAAAATACTAAGGACTCTTTTTAATGAATTTATTTCCCATAAACATTAGTTCTTCAATATTTCCTAATTGATCTATTTTAAAGTTAAAAAGTATTTTCATTTTATATCTATTATTTTTTTCCGATAGAAAGCTGTCAAAATGCCAATGTGATGCGGTAAGATTTAAAAAGTTATTACAATTTAACTTTAATTCATTATTCTCAACTTTAACTTCAATATTACCCAACATTTCGTTTTTGTAATCACCCGCGTATTTTTCTAAATCTAGAGTAGTTTGGGTATTTAGAACTCTAGCTTCTTTTTGTTCATTATTTGCTTTTATCACATCATCTCTAAAACCCTTATAAAGAGAAAAAACTTCCTTATGCCAATTAAAAGAATTAGTATCGAATGCAAACAAATCAAAAGCTTTATACATTATTGCATGTCTTAATTCAGCATGATCCATATTTCCAAAAACATAAACTGCAATATTTTTGTCATGAATAATTCCTGCTATAGCTATTAAGCCTTCAATACTTCCTGTGTGAAAATCAATTTTTTCTCCTCTATAGTCATGCTGGAACCATCCCAAACCGTATGAAATCCAGTTTGGTTTCGTTAATTTTTGAGTGGGATAAAAACCTTCACTAGGAATTATTATATGAGGATTAAATAAATAATTGAAAGTCTCTTTTTTTAAAATCCTCTTTGCTTTATACACGCCATTATTAGTTAAAAATTGTAAATAGTTTTGAATATCATTTGCACATGACCAAATCATGCCCGCAGCACCTATTTGATCTGACAAATTATAATTCACCTCAACAATTCCATCCTCAATATCATTCAAATATGGAGTCACATAATTGCCTCCATCAAAAATCTCTGATGCTTTAGTTTTTGTATTATTCATTTCAAGCGGATCTAATAGGTTCTTCTCAACAAATTCTGTCCAATGTAAACCACTTACTGAACCAATTACTTCACCTGAAATAGCATACATTAAATTATTGTATTCATATCCACCTCTTAGAGGGTAAACCTTCTGGGCATGCTTAAAACGAGAAATTGTATTTTTTGTTGAAACACTATCAAGGGTCCAAAGTAAATCAGCTTCGGCTATTCCAAGATTGTGAGTCAATAGATCTTTAATCCTTGCTTCTTCAGTAATATATGAATCAGATAATTGGAAGGTAGGAAGATGTTCTCGAACCTTATCATTCCAATCTAATTTACCTTGATCTACTAAAACCCCAAGTGCCATACATATAACTGCTTTAGTTGTTGACCCCATATTAAAAAGAGTGTATTCATCTATTGGGTCTTTGTTTTCTATATTTTTAACACCATAGGTTTTCTTGAAAATAACTTTTTGATCTTTGACTACAACAGTAGTCAAACCGGGTATTTGCCAATCTTTTATCCCTTGAACAATCATTTTATCAAGCGTTTCGCTTTTAGCTTTACTCTGACCAATTATATTATTGGGGGCATAGATTAAGGTGATAAGGACGACATAGGTTTTAAATATTCTAATCATAAATTCTGCAGTATTTATTTATACTTTCAATAAATAGAGAATGAGTGTAAAAGAAAAACCCTCCACATGGGAGGATTATGTGAGGTTAAAATTATTTTTCTGATGCAGCTGCGATCTCGTTGTTAATTAAAGTGGGATCAAAAAAATGATAAGCCGCTACGATTTTTCCCTCTTCCCATCTAAATCCATGATGCACATAAATTTCCGCCTCTGTCCCTGTAAATTTTCCAGTACCCGTCCAAAGGAACCAGGCTAAAGACCATGTCGATCCATTTTCATATACTGTTGTGGTTACGTTATAGGGAAATTTGTCTTTGTTTGAAATTCCATCAAAATAATTGTGATGAGCAGAAGCTCCTTCGAGCCAGCCTTGTTTTGTGACTTTAGTATTATTAAAATAAAATTCATCAGCTGTGTCTGAAATCAAATCAGAAATACTCATTAAATTATTGGATGAATAATTATCCATTATTTTACGTGTCATTAAAGACTCCATTGCATGATCATCAGCGTTACCACTCCAACCACCAAACTCCATATTTGGTTCTGTTTTTTTTTCTTTTGCAGGTTGACAACTAATTACTCCTAAAACAAAAAGTGTTAATAATATTTTTTTCATTTTAATTGATTTATAATTAATAATCTTCTAATATATAGAGAATGGGTGTAAAAGAAAAACCCTCCACTTGGGAGGGTGAATTATAATATTATTCTCCTATTAGTTTATCCAGCCTCCCACCTGGGGCCTTAACTCTGCTCCATAAGCTTTAGCTTTGGCTTTAAGTTCATCTGATGCATCTCCTGCAATTATAACTTTACTAAGAGTGAAGAGATTCATAAATTCCTTGGAATAATCACTCTGCTCAAAATTATTTAAGTGGTAAACAAAGTCTGCTGATGAAATATATTTCTCTATTAGGTTAACTTTTTTCCCATTGGATGAAATAAAATAACCAAAATCGTAGGTGTTGGGCTCTGTATCTCTAACAAATTTGCTGAATCGGACTAAAAACTCCTCTACATCCTCTTTGTTGAAACCTTTATTTACAATGAGTTCTGCTAATCCAATAACTTTTTTTGAGTTCTTATTGATCCCTTCAAAAGCAGTTACTTCTTTGTTTAAACCTGAAGGGTCCATATAGCGCCATATCTTTGAAATCTGATTTCCCTCCCAAAGACTTATACAATAAAACGGAAGTGTCATTTTTTGTCCTGTAAATTTTCCTGTCCCAGACCACATGGACCAAAATGCTGTATAGGTTTTACCGTCATCCATTTGATATGTACTTATCTTATCTGTTGTGAGTTGAATCCCACTAAAGAGCATATGGGTAAATTTGTCAGCATCGATCAACCCCTGTCTCCCTCCTGGATTAGGAACTGTTGTATTGTCTTCTTGATTATTGGCAAACTGATCATAAAGTAATAAATCTTCATTAAATAATATCTCGGCAACACTTGAATCGTTTTCCATATAGGCTTCCATATGACTTTTTACCAAGTTTGATTTTTCGTCATTTTTGAGCACAATTCCAGCTGAATTTGGATTCATTTGACAGGAAATGAATCCCGCGCTGAGCACCAATGTCAATATTATTTTTTTCATTTTAATTGATTTATGATTAATAAGCTACTAATATAATAAACTCTACAATATCTCTACTCAGTGTTTTTCTTCCTTAACTTAATGAAGAGGATATGCCGATGATTTAGTTATTGCATATAGCCAGGAAATATTCCTTTTTTAGTAATGTAAGTTCCAACTGAAGCAACTAAAGCGTTTTTTGATGAAAGATTCATAAAATTACGTATTGAATATGTGGAATTTAATCCCGTACAATGTGCCCCTACAAAATATTCTACTCCAGATTCTTTCATTTTTTTTGCTGTCCATTCTAACTTGTCCTCATTAAGATTTAAAAGGTGAAAACCTCCAATTATTTTATAAATGGGTCTATTAGGTATAATTTTTTTAACATAATCAAGGGTATTTACAAGTCCTGCGTGACCACAACCACTTATTAAAACAATCCCATTTTCTGTATCAAAAAATAATGACTGATCTTCTGGAATAGTATCTTCTACAATATTTCCATTTGAATCTATCATTTTACCTAATTCACTCCAATTTCGTTCATTATATTTTCTTGGGATTTGTCCTGTTGTCCATAAACCAGGCATTACTTGTGACGGATTTTTGTGATTTTTAAAATTAATTCCTAATGATTCAAGGATATTTTTATTATTCAAAATATAATGGTTAGTCCCCCTGGAGTTTGGTCTTGGATAAAAAATTCCATCTCCAATATGAGCTTTTGAAAAAGAAGTTGGAAAGTTTTCTCTTAAAGTTTTTAATCCTCCTGTATGGTCTTTATGATTATGACTTAAAAAAACATTATCAATATTTTCAAGATTTATTTTTAATTCTCTTGCATTCTGAAGTACTGTTTTTTCTCTTGAACCTGTATCAAATAAAATTCTTTTTCCGTCTGCTTCAATTATTGCTGAAAAACCCCATTCACCAATGTGAGTGTCAGAGAGCATAGTAGAAAGAATGGTGATTTTAAAATCTTTTATTTTTGGATTTTGTGCAATACAAACCAGTGGGATGAATAGTACTAATAGAATTAGTTTTTTCATTTGAAAATCATTTTTTGTATATAGCTCAATATACCTAAAATCTGCAATATCTCTATTCCATTTTTCTTCCTGAACTTAATGAAGAGGATATGCCGATGATTTGATTTTAATCGACAATATATCCTGATTCTCCTTGGTCACCATCTTGAAATATTTCTCTTAAAGTATCTTTACTTGGTATAGAAATCACAGGTTTGAAATAAGTATTATATAGGTCATAACCTAAAGGGTTGTTTGCTAAAACACCTTCTGGAGTTCTTGCATTGTCATTCCATTCCGGAGACAGACTTCCCCCTTCCCAAAATTCGCTGAATTCCCACATTCCATATGTTAATAAATACTGGTATTCTTTAAGCATAACTGGCCAAGCATCACGATTGTTGATATCACCTCCATAACCTTCAATATCAAAAACTCCATTTGTGTAGGCTTCTTTCATCGCAAGAAAAATATCTGTATTAGTAATGTCTTCTTCTTCTGCCTCTATATTCAGCGCTTCAGTAGAGCCTTGAACTCCTCCTCTTACACCAAAACGATGAAGAGTGTGAAGTGTATGTTCTATAATTTCATTAATATCATCGTCCCCTGTACCCTGACTATCAATATTTTTGTACCATACCATATCATCTAAAGCTAAAGCATCTTCAAAGGCTTCTAAACCAGGATACGATTGATTCCTGTTATCATCTAAAAAATTTGGAGAATATTCATTTCCACCTCCTCTAGCAATTCTTTGACCCGTCGGGTATCTTTGATGCCAACCAATTTCACCTTTAAGAGTTTTAATCATATTTAGTTGAGAAATAGAATCAATATCTTCAGCATCTTTATCTATAAGTAATTGAAATACCCTTGCAGTTTTATATATCCAAAAATCCGGCACACCTAGCTGACCACCTATGTCACCTGCAACAATCAGCTTGATTCCATTAACGACTAATTCTCTATCATAAAAAACGACAGGTTCAATGGTTATTATATCCCCGCTTGAATAGTAATCTTCATTTGATTGTATAGTCTGAAAATTTGCCTGAATAGTTAAGTTAGAATTAATACTTATTGTAAAACTATTTGATTGATTATCATTTCCTTCCCATCCAGTAAAACTGTATCCTTCGTTAGCATTAGCTGTAATGGTCACCTCTGTTCCTTCTTCATATGTGCCTCCTTCAGTAGATACTGTTCCGCCTTCTGACGCTGTAACTGTGAGTGTGTACTGTGTTGGTACGGGGGGTTCGGGCTCTGGAGTAGGCTGTTGAACTGTTGGAGGAGTTGTTGTGTCCTCTTCTTCTGTTGAACAGCTAAAAACAAGTGTTAGGAATAGAATATAAATAGGTAAAAGGGAAAGATAAAACTTCATTTGAATGTTTTAGGATTATCTACAAACCTACAATAAATAAATATAGCCTTTGTAAAAGGTTTAGAAATACCTGAACTTGATGAAGAGGATATGCCGATGATAAAAAATATCTTATAAATTTATAATATGAAAAAATATTTAGTAAAATATATTTTAGAGTTTATTGTAATAGTAACTGGTATATCAATTTCTTTTCATGTAGAAAAACAGAATGCAATTAAATATAAAGAAGAATTAAAAGTAGAATCATTAAAAAAATTAAAAGAAAATTTATTAAAAGAATTAGATGGCTTTCATTTTGATTATGATGTACACTCAAGGGCTAGTAATTATTCAGATATTATATATAATAGGGGTTATAATCTTTATATAAATGATAAGGATTCATTGGGGTTTTATCTATCGTTCCTTAAAGATGCAGGTACAATCTTCGTTGAGAACGATGAGGAATATTCTGCGTTAAATAATTCTGGTCTTATTGAATTGATTGAAAACAGGGAATTAGTTGTCCTTCTTCAAAAAAAATACTCTGATCAAACTTGGTATAGAAAAAATAATGATTTGTTACTAGAAATGTATTTAAAGGATTATTCATTTGATAAATTCTTTGAGTCTGAAAACAGAAGAAGTCATAAAGGTATTATTGGATATTGGACATCATATAAATCCAAAATGAGATATCTTAATGATGAAGAAATAAATAAAGTTTCCAAAGCAGGTAGGGCACATTTTTTTTATGCCAAATTAATCAGTAGTGCAATTAAACAAGATTCAATCCTTATTAGTGAAATTGAAAAAGAGTTAGTAAACTAGTCCTCTCTAAACTTAATAAAGAGTATGTGCCGATGATTTAAATTAAAAGTTTATTCAAACTGGTATTCATCACCCCTTGTGTCAATATATGTTTTTTTATCAGTAAAATAAGTAGTGCCAGTTTTTTTATCAAAAACAATATTATCACTCACATATTCATATCTATCAGTTGAAATTCCATTGCTAATTAAAAGTCCAAGAATTGAACAACCTAAAATAATACTCACTGCTATTAAGATTGATTTTTTCATTTATTATAATTTTACTCAAATCTACTAAATCCATCACAAAGTTTTATTGAATTAATTGAGACTGCACCCCTTTCCGGTTAAAATGTTTTGTTTGAAGCCATTCAAATATCATTAGGTATGTACTGTTCCCGTATGGAAACATCAAAAGTTATTCTAAAAGGTGAACGAGCATCTCCCTATTGTTTTTTATAGGTGTATTTATTAGCATGACACCTAAAAGAATGTACCTTAAATATATTGATGTCCATCATCAGGAGTTCGGTCTTTAACTATTATAAGAATTATACAAACGTAATAACCAAGCAGCTAAAGCGACAACAGCTATTAATATCCAAGCCTTTTTGTTGTCTTTTTTCTCTTTATCTTTCACTTTTTTAATACATTATAATCACTGTTGTCGGCGAATAAATACCAAAAGTGAAAGAATTCAGAGCTAAATCAATAAACGAATGCTTTGTGATAACAGTGTAATCTTCCTTCTCAATAATCTGTTTCATTTCAGGGATATCAAAGGATATTAAACCATTAACTAAATGTGTTTGTTTTAATCTTATTTCATTATTTCCACTAGCACCCTCTCCAACAACAAATTGTGTTGTATAACAAGAAGTAAATACAAATATTAAAGTAAATAACAGAAGTTTTTTCATTTGTATTTTATTTTCTTAAATATACTAAATCCATCACAAGGTTTTAGTGAATCCTTACCTTAATACTGATTGAACCTATAAATGAAGAAATATATGAACTTTATGAAGTAGGTATACCAATTATTTAACCCTTATTTCTTGGTTTAGAGAACTGATTCATGTAATCAATTTTTCCTTTTTTAAATCTAAAAGTTTCCATCCAGTTAATGCCTGCAGATGTTCCATCTTTTGAGACAATATTAGCTGTATCCCATAAAAGTACCCATTCGTCTCCATTTTCATCTAAAAGTGCAAGATTTACTGCAATTTGATAATTCTCAATTTCAACAGAAGAATAGCTTTCCATATATTTTACACACTCATCTTTACCCTCTAATATTGAGCCATCTTCAAGAGCAAAAACAACATTATCCGAAAGATAACTTCCTGCCTTTTTATAATCTTTATTGATAATGGATTGAATCATTTCTTGTACTTTGATAACTAATTCTGGGTTACCAATTTTAAAGTTATCAAGATAAGTTGCTTCATAAATGTATTTTATATTTTTAGTTGTTTCTTGAGGCTTATTTTTTTGAGGCTGGCTACAAGAGAAATATAGTATAAAAGTAAATAATGTAAATAGTTTTTTCATCTTAATTGATTTATGGTTTATATGCAACTAATATAAAAAACTCCATGAACAAGATGAAGAGGATATGCAGATGATTTAAAAAATGTTACTCATAGAGAAAGAATCCAATCAATCAATAATTGTGACCATTTGTCTACTGGTGAATTTAATTCATTCATCCCAAAACCGTGACCCCCTTCGCTAAACATATGAAGTTCTACTTTTACATCTGCTTCAATCCAATCTCGAAAAATTTGAACACTTGACGCAGGTATCTCTTTGAATTCGTCATTATTTGCACAAGTAATAAATGCTGGAGGTCTATTATTAGGAACTTCTTGTTTTACAACAATATCCATCCAAGGGTAAATGGGAGCTATGAAATTTGGTTGATTTTTTTTGGTTGAGTTATAGGCTGTCTCCATAGTTACTGCCCCTCCTGCGGAAAATCCCATTAAACCAATCTTATTTGGATTAATATTATATTTTGCTGCATTTATCCTCATAAATTCTATTGCTGTCATAGCATCTTTTGAAGAATAAGGTAAAATGATTTTAGCACTATCTATTGCCATTTGAGGTTTATCCCAAATCGTTTTAGTCCAGTCAATTACTGAACCCTTTCGAGGATAAGTTCTATATTTCAGTACAATTGAGGTAATCCCATTTAATGATAGTTTTTTTGCAAGTTTAACACCTTCCTTCTCGTACGCGCTAAAAAAAAGCCCTCCCCCAGGACAAATAATCATCGCCTTGTCTGTAATCGAATTTCCTTTTGCTCTGAAAATATCCATTTCAGGCTCGGAAATATTATCCAACCAAATACCTTCTTGCTCCGAAACAAGAACCCTGTTTTCTTTGTAAGATTTTAAGCCCCATTCTTGATATTCAAGTTGTATTTTTTCTTGAGCATTTAAAGATGTTGTAAGTAATAGATAATAAAATATTAGTTTTTTCATTTAATTCAAAATTAGGTATCATATAAATATACAAATAACACCCTGAACTTATTGAAGAGAATATGCCGATGATATAAAAAACCCTCCACTTGGGAGGGCTTTAATTTATATAAAGGAGACTTATTTTATCTGCTATATCCAGCAATTACAGGCACATATTTAGTTTTAATATTGAATGGCTCAATAGCCTTTTTTAAATCATTAGATACATTTCCATAAAGTGTCATATTATTAATAATGAATACCTTTTGGAACTCTTCAAAATCTTTAGATATTTTACCACCGGGTGAAACATTTTTAATATGAAGTAGTACGGCTTCTGAATTAATGTAGCGCTCGATTAATGTTACTTTATTTTTCCCGGATTTTGAAAAGCGAAAGCTTAATGATGATGTCTCCAAATTGTTGACTAGGGATTGATATTTTTCTGAGAATGCTTCAACCTCGCTATCAGAAACATTTGTAGACATATTTACAACATTAATTATTTCGTCTTTGTGATTTATTAATGTATTGGTAAGCCCAATTGAAGTTAGTAGACCTGTAGCATCAAAAAAATCACCTTGTGCTATTATTTCTCCTTCAGGGTTAAAGTTAAAAAAGTGATAACTTCTTAGAGGTGTTGTTTTCTTTCCTGTTTTTGCATCTTTTGAATTCCAGGTGCCATAAGTCCTAACACTACCGTCAAGCTTGCCGTTATCATCAGTTCCAGGAAGCCATACTTCAGGAGTATAAACTATATCATCGAAAGCAGCATGATACATTTGTAGTAATGATTTAAATTCCACTTTTGACATGTCTGTTGCACCATATGTTGGAGGGGTGTAAACAAGCTTATCTGAAAATAGAGACATTTGAGCTTCAATGTCTTCTGCTTGAAAAAGGTCAAAAGTTTTTTTGGCTTTTTTCAAGTTAGATTCATAGTTGGGATTAGAGTCACAACTAATAAAACTAAAAGACGCTAAGAGCAGTAAAAGAATAGATTTCTTCATTTTAATTGATTTATGATTAATAATACTCCTAAGATATAGAGAATGGAGTTTTTTACAAAACACACTACAAACTTCCCCCAAACAAACACCCCCCAAAAATGTCTTTTATAGATCTTATGTTAAGGCAATGACATCAATGTATTAGAAGTGATTTAGATTGTGTCCATTGGTGTGAAAGAAAAACTCTTTAAAAAGTTACACCTAATTCTTTTTGAACTTCTTCTAAGGAACTTGAAAGTTGATCAAAGGATTCTATTACAAAATATTCATTTTGAACTTTATCTATTCTATATTCTTTGTTTAAAATAGCAGATATATCAAATTGCTTTTTAATTGAATTTTTAGAGTAAACGTTTTCTAATTCTTTTTTTGAGGAGATTATTCCAGCACCATAAATCTTTTCTCCATTAGGTGTATTCATTAACCCAAATTCGATTGTAAACCAATATAATCTTTGGATTTTTTTTAATTTATTTTCATTATTAATTACTGCTAGGGCAAGTTTACCTATGTTTTGAAAGAAGTTAGCATAGCTTTCATCACTTATCATCGGAACATGAGCAAAGACGTCATGAAACATATCAGGCTCTTCAAGATACTCTATTTCGTTATAGCTTCTGAGCCAGCAAGTTGATGTAAATTTCTTGTTTGCAAGACATGAGAAAAACTCTTTTGTCTCAGTAATATTTGGAACTGTCTTTATACTCCAACCATTTATTTTTTTAAGCTTAGAATTTACCTCATTAAAATTTGGAATTTTTGAAGCATTAAAATCTAATGTTTTTAAACCATTAATAAATTCATCAGTAACTTTATCACTCATTACTTTCATTTGATTTATGTAAAGAGTTTCCCAAACGTCAAAATCTTCTCTAGTATAATTACTGTATATTTGAAATGATGGTTTATTAGTATTTTTTTTGTTCATAATTAAAATTAAGAAGATTTATTATCATATAAAATGCCATCTTCCTGTATTTTGATAAGGAGTGACTTCCATGTTGGAGGGGGTCCAAAGTGGTTTATTCACATAATTATAGATTATTAGATGATATTCTTAAAAACAATAATACTATAATAGACGACATCCCAGGATGGAGTGAGGTTATTTAATTAAATAGTTATATTGCTTTTAAAAGCATCAATATGTTCAAAAGAAAATTTTTCTTTAAACTCTTTCTTGAGATTATAGCTATCGTAATAGGTATATCAGCTTCTTTTGGGCTTAATGAAATATCTAATAAAAGAGATCAAGAAATTCAAAAAGAAAGAGTTTTAAATAGCATTTTAATAGAATCAAATGATATCAAAAAATATTGTGATGATAGAATGCAAATTTGGAATCAAGATATTGATATTTATAATCTTCTTCTGAAGGATGAACTAAATTTGGAAAAAATAAAAAAAGTAGCAATAAGCAAAAACAGAATTGAATATAATTTAATTTATTATCGAGATTTTGACCCTCCGATGAATAGATATAAATCAGCTGTTAATACTGGAGATTTAAAATATGTTGATTCTGAAAACATAAAAGAATCTATTACTCGTTTACATAATTTAAATTTTACAAAAGTTGTATCAACAGTTGATTATGAAAAGAAAATAATAGACCTCATAATAGAATTAATAACGGAAGAAAATCCTAATCTTATCATAAATGCTAACGATACTAAAATAAATTTCGAAAAATATTTAAAATCTTTACATAAGTTTATTCAAGAGAATGAAAAGCTTAAATCAAATCTTATTGTACAGCTTAAATATTTTAAAACAAGGGTTTCATCATTAAAAGTTTATATGATTACTCTTGATGAACTTCAGTATAATATTAAAGAAATACTAAAAATTAATTAATCGGTTGATATTCGTCCACAGTAAGATCTCCTTTTGCATTTAATAACTGATCAAGCATTGATTTCATATCAAAAAAATCGTGTTCTTTAGCAATTTTTCCATCCCGCATAGTGACAATTGTAGTCCCTGATAAATTTAGCGAATTACCAGTAGGAGGTATTCCAAAGAAATTTCCTGTGTGCTTTCCTTTAAAATTCCAGTGTTTTATAAGCTTATTCCCTTGTCCAAAGGCATCAACGATTGTCCATTCAATCTCTGAAAAACCAGTCAGATAATTAGTATAATAATCTAAACACGCTTCAATTCCGACTAGATCTCCCTCTGAAGTAACGATAATAATATCTTCAGTAAAGTTTTTGTCATTTACTACGCTCGTATCTCCAGCTAAAAATGAATTCCATACGTTTTGGTACATTTCAAGATCTTTTTCTAATTGAATTGCAGAATCAGATTCTTTATTTTCTTTGGATTGGTTATTGCAACTTGTAGCAAAAATTAAAAAAGTAAATAGTAGTACCTTTTTCATTCGATTGATTTATGATTGATAATATTCTGTAATATACAAATTACTAGCTGAACTTAATGAAGAGGATATGCCGATGTTTTAGAATAATCCTTTCGCTTTTATTTCAGCTATAATTTCTTCAAGAAATTTAATATTTCCATTTACCCCACTCAACTTATATACTTCATTCCTTCTCCTTAATGATATAAATTGATACAACTCAAAATCTTTATACTTGTTAAAAATTAAGTCATTATTTAAGGACTCTTCTTTTTTTGAATATTTGATAAACCAATCTATTATGTTTTTTTCAATTACTTCATTAGATTTCATATAGCTTCCACTGACTAATAAATTAACTGATTCAATTTGATTTCTTAAAGTAGAATTTTTGATTTTTAAAATTAGCCCTGAATTTATTAATGAGTTTAAATACATATTTCTTGGAGTTAACCCATATGAACTTGACAATATAAACTCAATTCTTTCGTTTATGTCGTATAGAGTATTGCTGTGAATCTTTTTTACTTCAACTGAATTTATATTTTCCCAATTTGAAGTTATACTATCAGAAACTTCAATAACAGAGTTTAATGTTCCTCTCAACGAAAGGAGTGAATAGTAATTTTGTTCTAGTTCGTGTAACAAGTTAGTTTCTAAAATTTCTATTTCATTTTGTTCTTTTCTGTATTCAATAAATCTTTCTACTCCAAAAGAACCAACAATTGAAATAAAAATTGCTATTGCATTAAAAAGGTATTCTTTTTTCATAAAAATGAAATCATTTCAAGATATTAAGAAATA
>Ga0315330_10001297_pt1 | contig 16731 bp, 15 predicted proteins | sample M140m34915metaG_FD_203453 | JGI IMG/M metagenome (GOLD analysis project Ga0315330, IMG submission 203453) | Ammonia-oxidizing marine archaeal communities from Monterey Bay, California, United States - M1 40m 34915 | ecosystem: Environmental > Aquatic > Marine > Intertidal zone | place: USA...
AATGACGGGAATATTATAGAAACCAGTAAAGATTCGAATGATCTGCCACAGCCCCTCAGGTGCATATTGCAGCAGCGGGGCTACTATAAAAGAAAACAGGGCTATTACCACGCTGGCCCGTTTGGCGGCGGCTACCATTTCTTCATCGCTGAGCGCATCACCTTTCAGTGGTGCGTACACATCCAGGCAGAACAGCGTGGCAGCACTGTTGAGCAAAGAATTGAAGGAGCTGAATACTGCGCCCAGCAGCACTGCGAGGAAGAAGCCAGTGGCATAGATCGGCAACACATCCCGGATCAACTGGGGATAGGCGAGGTCTATGGAATCTAGCTGATCTCCGTATAGATGGTATGCAATGACACCCGGCACCATCATCAAAAATGGCACCAGTACTTTAAAAAAGCCGGAAAACAATACGCCCTTCTGCCCTTCGGCCAAATTCTTCGCTCCTAGGGTTCGCTGAATTACATACTGATTCGTGCACCAATAAAACAGGTTTGCGAACACCATGCCGGTAAACAGTGTCGCAAACGGCGTAGGGTCGACCGCAGAGCCAATCGCATTCAGTTTTTCTGTGTCGGTGGTAACGACGATCGCCATGCCCCGCAGGATGCTGCCCTCCCCCAGCGCGGAAAATCCCAGCAGCGGTACCGCTGTACCAATGAGCAGCAATCCAACACCGTTCAGGGTATCTGACACCGCTACTGCCCTCAGCCCGCCAAAGATGGCATAGAGCGCGCCGATGCAGCCTATCGCTATAATGGTGATGACTAGCCCGGTGCTATAACTCACCGCCAGCAGATTAGGCACATCGAACAGCTGCAGCACGGCAATGGACCCCGAATAAAGCACACCCGGAATAGTGACCAGGCCATAGCCCACCATGAACAGCACTACCGTCATCCGGCGCACGCCATCATCAAAGCGATCACACAAAAACTCGGGCAGGGTAGTAAAAGCACCAGCGAGATAGCGCGGCAGGAAAATAAATGCCATACATACGGTGGCGAAGGCCGCCGTCACTTCCCACGCCATGCTGCTAAGATTGAATCCGTAGGCGGAGCCATTCAGTCCAATGAGCTGCTCAGCGGACAGATTGGTTAGCAGCAGTGAGCCAGCAATGAACACAGCGCTGAGCCCGCGACCCGCCAGAAAATATCCATCCCTGGTGCTCACCTCGCCACGGGTCTTGCGATAGGACACATAGGCTACCAGCGCCATAAAAAAGACGCAGCTGCCTAGAGTCAGGCTTAGGTCGGAGGTACTCAATGACTGCTTCCGCTATTTATTGTTTGTTGTTTTATTGGTGTTACTTTATTGACGATGGTTCGCTGATGCTGGTGTTGGTGCAAAGTTCCCAGACAGCAGCAGCGCGGGTAGCACCCATTCTATCGCAAAGCAGCGCATTCTGGTGATTCCTTTTATATGTGTTAGGATTCTTTAGATCAGTCTATCGAGTTTTGTGAGGTTGCAATAACAATGGCTATCGGATCCCGACTAACTAAATCTGCTGCCGCGCTGGCGCTTTTCGCTGCGGCCTTTCTTACCGGCACCGCGTCAGCCCAATCCATAATGGAGCGGGTTGAGCACAAATATGCAGACAACGATGGCGTGGCTATCCACTATGCCAAGACGGGCAGCGGTCCACTCATGGTCTTTATTCACGGCTTCCCTGACTTTTGGTACACCTGGCACCACCAAATGGAAGGCCTAGCAGATCGCTATACAGTGGCTGCGCTGGATACTCGCGGTTACAACATGAGTGACAAGCCCGAGGGGGTAGCAAACTATGACATGGCCATGCTCACCGCAGATGTCGCCGCAGTTATCAAAGCGGAGGGTCAAGACAGTGCGGTAGTCGTGGGCCACGACTGGGGTGGTGGTATCGCCTGGAGCTTCGCTGCTGGCTATCCACAGATGACCGAACGCCTTATCATCATGAACCTGCCTCACATCAAGGGGCTGCAAAGAGAGCTGGCCACGCTGGGTCAACAGCATGAAAACTCTCAGTATGCGCGCAATTTCCAACAGCCCGATTCCCACGAGAATATAAGCCCAGCGGGTCTGGCAATGGCTTTGTCTCGGGGTGATGCGGCGCTTCAGGAGATTTATCTGGAGGCATTCGAAAACTCCAGCGCCGATGCCATGATGAACTACTACCGCGCCAACTACCCACGCGCTCCCTACGAGGGTGGGCCCTGGGCCGAGCTGCCGAGAATTCAGGCACCGGTACTGCAGTTCCACGGACTCAACGATACGGCACTGCTTGCACCCGCGCTGAATAACACCTGGGAAGAGCTGGACCAGGACTGGACGCTGGTCACTATTCCCGGTGTGGGCCACTGGCCTCACCATGAAAAGCCAGAGATGGTGACCAACATGATAAGGGCCTGGCTGAGCCTGCATGAGTGAACCCCAGTTTTCCTGACTACAGACTGCGCTGCGGCTGGAATGCGTTGCTTCCGAGGCGTGAGCCTGCGCCGACACTAAGCACCGACATCGACTCCGACGTTGCTATTATCGGCGCCGGTTACACTGGCATCGCCATCGCCAAACGCTGGCAGACACATTATCCTGACCAATCCGTCGCCCTGATCGATTCCAGTGAAATTGGCGAGGGCAATCCCGGCCGCAACTCGGGCTTCCTGCTGGAAACTGCCCTGGCAGAAGATGCGGACGCGGCCAACCTGGATCGAATGCGCCGGAGCAATGCGATGATTGCAGCGACCCTGCAGGACATCTTGCAGGATATTGCAGACTCCGGCGAAAGCGTAGACATGGCCCGCACAGGCACCTATCGCGCCGCCGCCAGCGACATTGGCGCACGCTCAATCGCGCGCTACGAGGCGTTTCTGCAGGCCGCCGAACTTCCTTATGAAAAGCTGACCAGAAGCGGCCTTCAGCAGCGCATTGGCAGCAGTTATTTTCAGGAAGGCCTGTACTCACCCCACTGCTATCTGGCGCAGCCCGCCCAGCTCATCCGAGCGCTAATAACTGCCCTGCCCGATACCGTGTCATGCTTTGAGAACACACCGGCGCTGAGTATTGAAAACCGCGGCGGCAGGTGGCTTGTCACCACTCCCAAGGGCAACATTCAATGTGACAAGCTATTCCTGGCCAACAATGCTTTCGCCAAATCCCTGGGCATCGGCCAGTCTCAGCTGGTCGCCATGTATACCTATGCGGGTCTCACGCCTGTACTGCCAGAGTCCCTGCATTCACAACTCGGCTCGGACGGTAATTGGGGCCTACTGCCAACCCATCGCCAGGGCAGCACCTTGCGCCGCACTGTCGATCAGCGCCTGCTGATTCGCTCTTCTCACGACTATGAGCATGAGGCCAGTAGCAGTCATGTCAGAGTCTCCCTTACTCGCAAGATGCACGCGCGCTTTCCTCAGCTTAAAGGTGTCTCGCTGGAGTCAGTCTGGGGCGGCGCGGTAGGTTTCACTTACAATGGTGGACTGGTTTGGGGAAAAGAAAAGCCGGGTCTATTTGTATCTGCCGGGTGTAATGGCGGCGGCACCGTCAAAGGCACACTGCTCGGTCGGCTTTTGGCAGACCTGGCCGTCGGCGCTGACGTGCCAGATGTCACTGATTTATTTGGCAAAGCGAGCTGGATGCCGCCAGAGCCAATTCGCGCGCTCGGCTTCCATATCACTTCGCAGCTGGAACAGTGGGCCGGGCGAGCCGAAATGTAATCCTGTGAGCAGATATGCTTTAATCGAGCTAAACAAGAATTAGCCGTCGCCATGGAAGTCACCGACTATATTGGTCCCCTCTCGCTAATACCTGCCACAGTTGCGATTCTGCTGGCGTTCATTACCCGTAATACTGTGTTCTCCCTGGCGGTTGCCTGCCTGGCTGGTGTGCTGGTGGCGGGTGAAGGGCTTTTGGGATTTCCCAATTTATTGGTCGGCGCCCTCGGCAATGAAGATTTCTCCTGGGTCTTTCTGCTGGAGCTGTTCATTGGCATCCTAATTGCCTTTTTTCAGCGCACCGGCGCCATTCTTAATTTTACTCAGTTCATTGAGAACCGAAAGATGACCCGTAAACGGGTGCAGCTCATCTCCTGGTTCATGGGTATGTTCGTCTATTTTAGCGATTACTTCAGTCCACTGTTTGTGGGCTCCACCATGCGAGCCCTCTCTGATCGCTTCAATATTTCCAGGGAAAAGCTCGCCTATATATGCGACTCCACTTCCGCCCCGGTGAGCATCCTGGTGCCGATCACGGGCTGGGCGGTGCTGGTCGCTGGACTGATCATAGGCATGGGACCAATCGAAGATGCCGGCGACGCCATGACTGCGTTTATCATTTCGATTCCCTTCAACATCTATTCAATCCTCGCAGTCGTGATGGTTGGTTTGATCGCCTCCGGTATCCTGCCGGACTTCGGGCCCATGCGCGTTGCGGAAGAGCGCGCCATGAAGGAAGGCAAACTGGTGCGGGACGGTGCACAGCCTCTGATGGGCGACGAACTCACCAGCATCGACCCATTCCCTGGCATCAAGACCAGCCTGGTCTGGAATTTCCTGTTCCCGGCCCTGCTGGTGATCGGCTTTGCGCTGAGCAGTGTGTTTCTCACCGGCAGCGCCAGGCCTCTGGAATCCTTCCTGCTGGCATCGGTCATAGCTGCCATTGTCATGCGCGTGCAGGGGGTTCCCCTATTCGAGATTACCAACACCGCCATGGCTGGCATCAAGGGCATCATGCCCGCCGTGATAATACTTGCCTTTGCCTACGCCCTGAATGACCTGTCGGCCGCGCTCAATACCGCCCAATACATCATCTCGGTGACAGAGTCCTGGCTGACTCCCAGCGTGCTGCCGATGCTGGCGTTTCTGATTACAGGTTTTGTTGCCTTCTCCACGGGCACCTCTTGGGGCACCTATGCCATCATGATCCCAATCGCCGTGCCGCTTGCCTTCAGCTTCTCCGGCAATGAACTGGACACGGTGGTGTACACCACCATTGCGGCGGTTTCCGGTGGCGGCGTGTTTGGTGATCACTGCTCCCCCCTTTCTGACACCTCAATCCTGGCCTCGACTGGCGCTGCGTCTGACCATATCGACCACGTCAAAACCCAACTCCCCTACGCCGCTATCATTGGAGGGATTTCGGTTCTGCTGTACTTATTGGTGGGTAGCGCTTTCTAGCGCTGCCGCACAGGCTCAAAGCTTTCATCCGAATCGGGATTTCAGGCTTGGTAGCCGTGGAAGCAGCGCAGCATGAAAAATGGATAAGAGGTCGGGGTTAGCCCCGCGCAGGTAATGCCTGTACCAAGTGCTGCAGGGTACTCCCGCAATCTGCCAGGACCTTCAATCGCAGCATGTCGTCGGCCCGGGTCAGCCCCTCGTTGATACACAGGATCGGGATGTCATTTTCTTGGGCAAACTTACAGAATCGAAAACTGGAAAACACCATGAGTGAAGTGCCAACCACTAATAGCGCGTCAGCCTGGCTGAGCTGGTCATAAACGGCGTTCACGATTTCCTTATCCACAGAGCTGCCGTAAAAAACCACGTTGGGTTTCAGCAGACCACTACAGCGAAAACAGCTGGGCACTTGCATGTCATTCAGCACTTCGCCTTCGATCTGGGCATCGCCGTCGGGCGCTGCGGTCACCTTGATCTCATCCAAATGCGCGTTGTTCTGCGCCAGCCAGTTCTGCACGTCGGCTCGAGTCATTGTTTCACCGCAATCTATGCAGATCACCTGGTCCAGGCGTCCATGCAGATCTATGACTTTGCGATGCCCTGCCTTCTGGTGCAAGCGGTCGATATTCTGCGTCACCAGAGTCTGCACATAGCCGAGGTCTTCGAGCTTACTTAGCGCGATATGGGCCGCGTTGGGTCTGGCGTTGGCGACGTTGGGCCAGCCTTTGTAACTGCGTGCCCAGTAACGCTGGCGTGTCGCGTGATGGAGAATAAACTCCCCATGCTGGATAGGCTTGTTGGATTTCCACACACCAGCCGCATCACGATAGGTGGGAATGCCTGAATGCTGGCTGATACCGGCCCCGCTTAAGGCCAACACGCGGGGGTGCTCTTCTACAAAAGCCTGCAGTTCTTCAACGCCAACGCCGCCCACAGCCACTCCGCTTTGCAGCTGCGCCTGGACGAACTGAACTTGACCCAGCGGATCAGCGGACACAAATAGCTCCTTCTTCGCAAATCAGCCGCTGTTGTAAATTTGAACTTGTCATTACTAACTCTTTCGGCGCGCCAGCCCCAGTCGCTGATGGCTTTTCCGTTCGCCGATGGCTCCTGTTTTACTGCGTCACCGTACCGGGCATCACCTCGAATCCTGCATTAAAGGTGATCAACACAGCCGCCAGCTGTAACAAAACACTGCTGTCACCCAACACCGAACCCACGCCTGCCTGCAGCTGTTCAGCGAGGGTTGTCCGTCCCATGATTACGGGATCCAGATCAGTGCGGTTCATGGTAATGGTGGCGTCGGCTGTATCGGACTGATAGCCCTCGATATTGGTTAGGGTGCCGCCGCTCAGTTCCACTACGAATTCCTGGCCCGTATCCGGCGTAACAAAATTGATCACGAACTGCTCACCATCGGCACGCTCACTGTCGACTCGGGTGGCGACAGCGTCCCACCACTGGCTGGTAGTCATGGCTCGCGCCAAGCTCGGGCTGGTGCCGCGCGGGGCAGGCAAACTGCCGGTGCCATTACGCAGTTCCTGCGCCGCCGCCAGGAAAACGTTACGCACGCTCGCACTCTCGTACTGATAGCCAAGCTGTTCGAAAACAGCCGCCAGCAAGTCTTTGGCTGAAGCATTTTGCGGCTCGGCATAAACCAGCTTGTTGAGAATCTCCATGGCCAGTCGGTAATCCCCGCCGTCATGGAGCTCCTGCGCCTTGCCCAGAATCGCCGCAGCGCCCCCCATCATCTCCACATACAGCGGAGCGGAGTCAGTCGGTGACAGAGGCGCCAGCGTCGCCGGATTACCATCCCAATAACCCAGGTAGCGATTAAGCACTGCGCGGGAGTTATGGAACTCGGAACCATGGTACTGGCGCACCGACCACTGCTGCTGCAGACTCTCAGGCACCTGATACTCATTGTGAATTTCGTTAATGGTTACACCCTGGTTCGCTAGGTTGAGCACCTGGTTATTAAGATTGGCATAGGCATCGCGCTGCGCCCTCATAACTTGCTGGATACGGTCATTGCCCCAGCGTGGCCAGTTGTGTGAAGACACTAACACCTCGGCTTCACGACCATATCGGTAGAGCGCCTCGTTGATGCCTTTCGACCAGGCCAGCGCATCTCTCACCAGGGCCCCACGCAGGGTATAAATATTGTGGATGGTTGCCGTGATGTTCTCGGCGGCCCAGAAAACTTTCTGCTCGGGGAACCAGGTGTTCATCTCAGCCGGCGCTTCAGTACCAGGTGTATTTTGAAACACCATGGTCACGCCATCGATGACATGGGTTTCGTAGTCATCCTCAATGACCAGAGAGGGCGCGACCAGCCCCGTGGTGCCGGCGGCCAGCCCTTTTCCGATCGCTGAGTCCACCTGACCAAAACGGCTGGAAGGTATCAGGCGCCCATATTGAAGTGCCGCACGACGTGACATAGCGTTTCCGGCATAAACGTTTTCGGAAATCGCCTCTTCCATAAAGCCTGATGGTGCAATCACCTCTAACTCACCTGCAGCCACCTCGGCTTCATCAATGATGCCATGCACGCCCCCAAAATGGTCGATATGTGAATGGGAATACACCACCGCCTTGATCGGGAATTCTCCAAGCTGTTCAGTCGCTAATTCAAACGCAGCTGCAGCCGTCTCATCAGTCAGCAGTGTATCGAAGATGACCCAACCCGTTTCGCCTTTCACCAGAGTCATATTGGCCAAATCGAAGCCCCTGACCTGGTACAGGAAATCAGGTACGACTTCGAACAAGCCGAAGTTCATGTTGAGCGTCGCTTGACGCTGTAGGGAAGGATGAATCGAATCGTGGTCTTCACCGGTTAGCAAGAAATCATAACGTGTCATGTCCCACACTATATTTCCAGCCGCGCCGATGATCTGGCGCGAGTCAGGCTCGGCAATAAAACCGCGCCTGGCCTCTTCGAAGTCCCGCTCGTCTTCAAACGGCAGACTATCCCGTAAAGCCGACTGCAGGGAACTGGTGTGAGAACTGGGCTGAGACCCTTTAGGATTGAAATGATCCTGCGCGATTAATAGTCCCGGCAGTAGCCCTAGCGCTGCAAACACAAGAGAAAGAGGTAAGGAGTAGGCGGTAAGAATTTTGTGCGGGCGGGCTGTCATAAGGTTTTCCTGTCAGGCATGCAAGTCCGGGCCCATTATAACCTTGTAATCCACCCAAGTCGGACTTGTTCTGAGAGGCCAGAAAAACCGCCTGTGATTGGCCAGCTTCAGCGCAGCAGCAGGGAATCGCTTTAGTATCCGCGGCAGAGAGTCGAGGGCCGCGCCAGGGCCTGAGAGAAAACCGACAAGATCCCAGGTCAGTTTGGCGAATTTCACCAATGAATATGCCCCGACCGCACAATTGTGCCGGTGGGCTTCAGCGTGAAACTGCTATCTATATGTTTATATTGATTATTTTTCCTGACACGGAATTCGCTGCCTGGATATAAAACCAGGTTCAGCGTGAACTGGCTCTGGCATTTGAGCCATGAGTTGGCGCTGGACATTTCACGGCTGAGGGTTTCTGTGAAATTCACAGTAACCATTAGTCAGCTATGACGTCCTAAAAGAATACGGGGCGAGAATCCCAACTCGAATTCAGGCAAATTGCAAATGCATTGGCCTGACCGCTGGGATATGGACTGGGGCTGGGCTACACGTCGTTCTTCGCGGCAACCGTAAACTTTAATTTCCTCCCGTTTATAGTGAGCCCGGGCTTATCGACTGCGATAGCCCTCGCCGCAGTGTTCTCACAGAGCTTGAAGAGCGCCCGGGTCCAACCGGCGATGGTGCTCCGCTATGAATAGGTACGAAGGGAATATGGCTGGGTGAGCCTGCTGCGAATTAATCAGTCTCGTTGGCGATGATCTTTTGCACATGGCTTACCCAAACGGCCACCAGCACCAGCAGTGGTATAGACAGGGTAATCAGCAGCGCTTCCACCATGGAGACCCCAAGCGGCATAGGTGGCGACTGGCCACACATGCCCTGAGCTTCAAACAGGACAGGCACCCACTGATCCAGCGGCATAAATTCGGGAAAGCCTGCACCCATGGTGCAGCTGGAGATCACTGTGCCCTGCTCCACCCCGAAGGCGTAATAACTAGTGTAGAGTGCGCCGGCCAGCAGCACGATGGAGAGATTCAGGCTCATCCAGCGCCACCAGAAGTTCTTTGCCAGGATCGCTCCCATGACCGAGAAGATCAGTGAGCCCATCACCCAGGCCCTGACCTGTACACACAGGGCGCAGGGATACCACATTCCGGGGCCATACTGATAATACAGGGCGATGGCTTCCATCAGGGCCAAATAGATGATCCCGGTCAGCCAGAAATAACGATTCTCACCAAGCTTAAAGAGCATGTTCACGGCTTCGATCCTTCGTAAAAAGCGATATTTGCACTGGAGACTGTCCATTTTAGCGGAAATTGCACCGCGGATGTCACTGCTTTGACAATTAACTCACGACTAGGAGGTTGTGAGGCAAAGCGAGCCGCGCCTAATCAGTAATCACGACGTTCGCGTGGACTTCAGTGCTCGAGAGTGAGCAGGTTCTTTGCCGAATTCACCAGCGCCAGGCTTTCGTAGCTCCAGACTTTCTGCATGACGGGGCGCCCACTGCACCAAGAAATCTGCTAGAACATGTTATTAATCGCGTAAAAAACAGAGGTAATGGCAACAGTAATCGCAACCCACATCCCGATCTTTTGCTGCCGCTTTTTAGACTCTTCCGACCTGAGCCTGAAACGCACGCTGCCTACGTTGCCATTGATAGGCGGGGCGGGATTTAGCTTGAATTTGGTCGCATCAACCATGACAAAACATTTGCGATGGGCTCGCATGAATTTCTGCAGATCGGGAAGGCGCTGTCCGGTTTCTCGCGCCAGCGCCATCAGGCTTACCCCTTCTTCGCGATGCTTATGCATCACATCCAGAACTAATTCATAGTCGGTTTCTCTCATGATATTTCCTTGCGGCGGTCAATGTTGCCAGGCAACAAGTTAGCAGTCACCTCAGCGACCTGCTCAGGTCGCAGCCATTCGAGAGCTTCACGAGCCGAAAAACAAATGCGCCGATCCACAGGTACAGACTTTTCTAATTCCATGTTGAGAGTTTTAGTTAATCAGTTAGCGCTTTAGGTTACACCGGTAACTTTTGGACAATCTACTAGCTCTATTCTTTAGTCACCCAGCCATTTATACATAACCAGGGCATCGACGTAGCCCTGGGTGGGATGCTTGAACGCCCGAGGCAGACGGCCAATAGTTTCGAAACCCAGCTTGTTCCAGAGCCGAACTGCACCCTCATTGCTGGAGGCTACAAAATTAAACTGCATGGCCAGATAACCAAGCTTTTTGGCTGCAGCCTGAGAATACTCACACATGCTAGTCGCCAGACCTTTGCCGCGTGCTGCGGATGAAACCATGTAGCCACAGTTGCAGACATGAGCGCCAGGGCCTTCATTGTTGGTCTTGATGTAATAGGTCCCCAGGACCTGGCCCTCTTCTTCAGCCACATAGGTACAGCGCGGATATTCCATCCATAGATGAAAAGCCTGATCACGGGTCGTATCCGTCGAGTATCCATATGTCTCACCTACAGAAGCCACCTCATGAAAGATAGGCCAGATCTGATCGAAATCTGCGGCGGTCGCTTCGCGAATTAATATTGGCATACTTTAGATTGAAATAAGGCTTAATCAGGATTGCGCCCGAAGCGGGGTATCTCCACCCCGAAGTCAAGACAGGACTGAGCACTGTCACACCAGATATACGAGGCCGGTTGCAGCCAGAATTTATCATTGAGGGTACCGGCCTTGATAAAGGTTAGACCTGGTACAGTATCCACAGTGGTCACAATGGGTGAACCACAGTTGCTGCAAAAGCGTCGATAGACAGAGTGGCCGCTTTCGCCTGTATCGTTGTAGGTCTTGATCGCCTCATCATTGCCAAACGTAAGTGCCTCATCTGGTATTCCAACAATAATGGAAAATGAGGTGCCGGTTTGACGCTGGCAGTGCTCGCAATGACAGGCTACGGTCATCACGGGTTCCGCATCAGCGGAATAGCTGACTTTGCCACAGAGGCAATGCCCGGAGAGTTGAGGCATGGGAAATTCCTATATCATATTGCTGTTTATATTTTTAAGAACTGCCTAAGCTCATTAACGTGATTGAATTCTTGATTACGGCTCTATCGCGCTTGATCAGCGACATCACTTTGTCAGCGCGCGACTGCACACACTTGCCTAATTTTCACTGGCACAGCAGACAGTGAGGATCGGTAATTACTGGGGAAGTGCGCCAATACAAACCAGTATTTCCCGGGCAATCGCTTTGCGCTTGAAAGTATCTGCCATCCCGTTGAGGGTGTCTATTTTAAGAGCAAAATAACCGGCCCTTGAGGCCATTCCACCCAGCTTACCTACCAACCGTGGCTGCCCAGATAGCCAGTTTACCTTAAACCCAATACGCCCCCGCGTTCGTGCTGGAATCTGCTTTACCATAGCCAATCAGCTCTTGGACTGGGCTCTCAAGAAATTTTTAAGTGCTGACTACACCGGGGTTGAAAACCACAAAATGGGGGCTAGCCGCTTCGTTGCTTTCGAAATGCTCATGTTCCCAGCTTTCGCCTTCCTCTTCGATAGCATCTGCGCATCGGTAGAGAAACGAGGCCAGGTCTCTCAGCGTGGAGGGTTCAGCGACAAGAGCGGCCTCGGCGAGTATTTCCAGTTCTGCTTCATTTTTCTGTGCCTGTCCGTAGATTTTCACTATTATGATTTCCTTACTATAACGTTTTCGGTTTGATGAGCTAGAAGGTTTAAGCTTATTTTAGCCAAAGGGTCAGAATGCTTTATTCTCAACTTCTAAAGTTGAAACCCAACTAGTCTGCTCCCTATGATATTGACTGCTCTATGCTAACCGAAATCTTGTGACTTCTGGAGCACACCAGCCTCGTCGAAGACTTTCCAGGTGCCTACCTTCTTACTATATGAGAATCGTCCCTCATCCCAGAGTTGACCATTAGCATGATATCGCTTCCATACACCGTGCTTCTGCTTTTCATCGTCGAAGCCACCTGTCGCCCTCCGAATATCTGTCTTGAAGAACCACTCCTATCGATCGGAAATTTTTCCATCTTTATAGTTGCCGGAAGACTGTAGCTGGCCATTATTGAGAAAGTACTTCCGTCCTCCTAACTTTTCCCCACTTATGAATTCACCCTGGCAGGAAACCAAGCTGTTCTTGAAGAACTGTTCAACTGGGCCATTCTTCGGGTTACTTTTCTCATCTGGTACAGAGATGTCTCTCGTAATTTTTAGCCCTCAGATCATTTTTTCTTATTGGCGCAGCCAATGGGTCTGCGTTGGGTTAAATACTATTGCAAGGCGCCCATCCAACTATGGTTCATGCGTAGCATATAAATTTGTACAGTATTCTGTCCGGCTTGAATTATTCACACCCACCGACATTCAAGATCACCCAAAATGCGCTTCCCATAAAAAAACGGCTCTCAACACACTGCTGAGAGCCGTTTCTTGTTTCTGGTAGCCCGTCTGACGGGGCTCTCGAATTATCAGATGCGTGAACGAGTCAGCTCCACATCGGCATTGCGCCAGAAAGATTCATAGCGGCGCTTTTCAATAATAGCTTCCTGTTCCTTACCCTGGGCTTCCAGTGCCTGGTACAGACCGAAGGTTGACCAGCCATTCTGCTGATTCCACTCTAGGTCCTTCAGATAAACCTCTTCGGCCTCTTCAGCCTGACCGTTGTCGATCAGCGCCGCACCCAGGTACAGACGGATGGACTGGTTCCAGTCGGGTGGCTCGGTGTAGTTAAGGTTGTCCTGAAAATCCACGGCGTGGCCGTAATGCAGGATTGCGGTTTCCATGTCACTGTTGGCTTCTGCGATCTCGCCCATCAGCGCATGCATGGCCAGGCTGAGTACGTGAGACGCATCGGTTGGGCCAACATTGATTTCGTTCACATCATCTGCGCCGATGGCATCGCGGATTACCTGCACCTGCGCTTCCGCTGGGCCCATGTGGCCCTTGGCAACGTGGGCGCTGCCCATGACATAGGCCCACATACCTTTCAGGTAAGGGGTCTGTGCGATAGCACTGATCTCTGCGTTGTCGGCATGGATCTTGTCCCACTTGCCGAAGATCTTATCTGTCATCCAGACATGAGCAAGCGTCTTGTGGCTACGTGTGCCAGCAGGATCGATGCCTTCCGCGTTGCGGGTTGCCGCTTCATAAGCATCTTCGTAGCTGCCTTGCAGAGTATTGGCATAACGCACGAAATCCAGTGCGTGGGGTGCGTGAACCTTATGGTTTAAGAAGTAAGTGCCAATCGAGGGCAGGTCGTTATCCCCCCACACTTCAGCAAACTGTTGATCCACAATCTGTGAGCGGGCATTGATGTCGATGGCCTTCTCATACTCACCTACCCGCAGGTAGATATGGCCCGGCATGTGCACCATGTGACCAGAGATCGGCACGGTGGCTTCCAGTTTCTGGGCCGATGGCATAGCCAGTTCCGGCTGGGAGGACATTTCCATCAGGTGGATGTAAAGGTGGTTGGCACCGGGATGGTCATGCTCTAGCGCTATGGCTGCCTCGAACGCACCTTTGGCTTCAGCTGTGCCTGGCTTGGCAGAGCCGTCTGGGTTCCAGTAGTCCCAGCGGGTGGTGTTCATGTAAGACTCACCAAAGATGGTCGCGATATTGGCATCGTCAGAATACTGGTTGTGCAGGTCACGCATAGCATCCAAAAACGCAAAGTCACGCTCACGATCATCCGGGATAGCATCTTTGTTATAGAGTACGAACATGGCATTAATCATGTCGCGCTCTTTCTGAGTGCCATTGTTGGCCAGTTCCAGCGCCTGTCGAATGGCTTCCAGTCCGGCGCCCTGCGGGTCGTCAGGCAGTCCTGCATAGCGACTGTTAGGGTTGGGCCCAATGGCATGAGCCAGACCGAAGAATGGCATAGGGTTATCTGGTTCCAGTCGCGAGGCTTCCTGAAAAGAGGCAATCGCTTCAGGGAAGTAAAAACTCCAGGACATACGTACGCCCTGATCAAAGTAAGCCTGGGCTGCTTCGGACGCCAAAGAAGTTGGGTAATGATAGTTGCCGCCACCCGGTATCATGGGGGCTAGGGCATCGCTGTCCTGGGCCTGAATTGTCAAGCTCGCGGACATCAAGATTACTGACATACCCAGTGCTATAAGCTTTCGCATGGGGCTCTCCTGGTTAAATGCTTATTGTTTTGAATCGTGTCACTGCAAACGGCTGGCACAGAGACAGGGCCTTGGGCTTGCTTGCGGTGAGGGAGTATAACGCAAGTAGCGGCAAATCGGGTTCTGAAGACAGGTTTTTGTACATAGGTTAACCTAGTAGCCGTAACCTAAGACTCCCCGTAAACCGGAGCCTTCAGAAGACCTGAACAGAATCCAAGCTTTTCCCTAATGAAAATGGCCGAGTTATGACTGAATTAGTACTGGACGTATTCACCGACTACGTCTGACCCTGGTGTTTTCTCAGTACCGTGAGTATTGAAAAGCTGAAAGCAAAATATCCCGTGAAAATTCGCTGGATTCATTTCCCCTTGCATCCGGAAACCCCTATCGAGGGCAAGTCGCTTGCTGAATTGTTCGCCGGACGTGACATCGAGCCCATCAAACAAAGACTGAAAGGCTTGATGGCAGAGGCAGGCCTGCCCTATGGCGAGCGCACCCATACCTATAACAGTCGCCTGGCACAGGAGTTGGGCAAATGGGCTGACACCCAGGAAGGCGGTGAGGCGATTCACGATGCGCTTTACAAGGCCTACTTTGTCGACAACATCAACTTGTCCGATGTTGAACAGCTGGTGGCCGTCGCCGAACAAACCGGCCTGGATGGCGCCGCGGCACGTGAGGTCATAGAAACGCGCAGCTTCAAGGATGCCGTGGATGCCGACTGGCAGCGCGCGCGCGAGATGGGCATCACCGGCGTGCCCACCTTCTACCAGAACGATCTGGTGGTGGTAGGATGCCAGCCATACGAAACATTGGAACGGTTTGTGAAACACTTGCTCGAGCTGAAGCAAAAGCAAGCTCAGTAATAGATAAACCACCAAACCTAAATCTGACAATAAAAGAGTCGGCAGTGAGAGGTTAAGAAACATGAGCACGAGAAGAGCGCTTATCACCTGTGTTGAACGTTACATGGGAGCAGCAATTCAGGAAAAATTTGAAGCAGACGGCATCGAAGTGGTGACTGGCAGCTATCCGATGCATTCCCAATCAGAGTGTGAGGCGCTGGTGAAGTCCGCCGGTGAGATCGATATCCTGGTGGCGAACCTGGCGGAGCCACCCATGACCGGGCCCGTGCAAAAAATAGAGAATGCCGACTGGAATAAACTATTTGATTCCCTGGTGCATCCACTGATGTACCTGATACGTGCGATCACACCGCGGATGGTAAAGAGGCAGTCTGGCAAGATAATCGCTGTCACCAGCGCAGCGCCCGTAAAGGGCATCGCCAACAATGCGGCTTATTGCGCGGCACGCGGTGCTCAAAATGGTTTCATCAAGGCAGTAGGTCTGGAGCTGGCGCGCAACAATGTCCATGTCAACGCCATTGCCCAGAACTATATCAACAACAATACCTATTATCCCGACGACATTCTGGAAAATGAAAAATTCCTCGATCATGTGAAGCGCAATGTACCTACCAACAAAGTAGGTGCCGCCTCAGAAACAGCGGAGCTTGCTGCTTATCTGTCCAGCGATAAATGCAATCACATGGTGGGACAGATTATTCCACTGGCAGGTGGTTGGATTACTTAGTTAAGGCTGATTCAAGCCGGAAAGGGCTGAAGGGGTTTCTCGTAGCTATGTGTAGCTGCTGATTATATCTATCACCTTGCATAGTTGAATCAGGACTCACTTTGTTCCTAGAGTCTAATTCCTAAGTTTTTCTTCTTGGGTTTTTCATTCTAGGTTTTCTTCCTAGATTTTTCTTCCCAGGGTTTTATTGTTGAGACCCGCCACCACACCCTTGTCGTGTAGTGCGCCTATCTCTGCGTCACCAAGCCCAAGTAGCTCACTTAGAATCTCATCGGTATGCTGTCCCAACAGCGGTGCGGGGTGCATCAATTCACGCTCAGTTACACCAAAACTCAGGGGCTGACCTGGCACCAGGTAGTCACCAATGCCAGGCTGAGTGACGGTTTGAAACAAGGGGTTGTCCTCGGAGCAGTCAATGTCTTCGTTGACGAGCTCGTCGATGTTTTGATAGGGGCCCCAGGTCGCACCCTCTGCATCAAGCGCCTTGGCGACGACCAGGAATTCATGAGTGGCAAACCATGGCGTAAACAGCTCACGAATCTGCTCCTTGGCCTGAAAGCGATCTCCCTCTCTGTTGAAATCCAATTGCAGCTCTTGCCGCAGCACATCGATTGCTGCCTCAGTTCCGGTGACCTTAACCAGTGCCTGCCACTGCTTGGGACTGACCCCAACCACCATCACGCGCTTGCCATCGCGACAAGCAAAATCATGACCGAACGTACCAAA
>Ga0315330_10001307_pt1 | contig 16682 bp, 18 predicted proteins | sample M140m34915metaG_FD_203453 | JGI IMG/M metagenome (GOLD analysis project Ga0315330, IMG submission 203453) | Ammonia-oxidizing marine archaeal communities from Monterey Bay, California, United States - M1 40m 34915 | ecosystem: Environmental > Aquatic > Marine > Intertidal zone | place: USA...
ACGGCTGGCATCCTACTACCGATCTTTAAGACGATTTTAAACTAACTTTGACACCCCGGAAAGACGGGGATTTTTTATATTATGAAACCAATAAATACACATGGAGGAGCCCGTAAAGGGGCAGGCAGACCTAAAGGATCAGGCAAGGGGAGAACAGTTGTTACCCGTAGCGTCTCAATGAAGCCAGAGATATGGGCTGAGATCGACAGGTTAAGAGGTAGCCAATCAAGAGGCGTCTATCTTTCTGATAAGATCCTGACATCATTGAACGTTTAAGCGTTATGGAGAAAAAGAGGAAGCGAGGAGGGCAGACAGTTTACACAGAAGAGAAGGCTGACGAGATACTTGGAAGACTGTCAGAGGGGGAATCGTTGCGCTCAATATGCAAAGACGAACACTTGCCAGCAGCTAGTTCTGTGATTGGATGGGTGATGGATGATCGCGAGGGCTTTACAGAACGATACGCCCGCGCGAGGAAGATCCAAGGCGATGTTTTGTTTGATAAGCTGATTGAGCTATCTCAGAAGGCATTTCAGAACGCAACAGGAGCGCCCGGCACAGGTGAAGCCAGCGCCAAGGTGCAAGCGATTAGGCTTGAAGTGGACGCTCTTAAATGGAGCCTGTCAAAGCTACATCCTGAGCGGTATTCTGATTTTCGTCGAAACGAGCTGACTGGAAAGGCCGGGGGGCCAATTAAACAGGAGGCATCGTTTTTGCTTACAAAGGAGGACGAGGAGAAGATCAGGCAGATTGCTGATACTCGCAACAAAATCAAGGGTGAGAGCTAAGTGGCAGCATCAGGGACAACGCTAACGCCTGCCGAGTTTGCGCTACTCAGGCTCAACATGGGCTCGCTGTACGATTGGCAAATTGAATGCCTTGAGTCAATAGGGCTACAAGAAAGCGGAGGGCTTCCTACTTCAGTAGTTGCAGCAAACGGCTCAGGCAAAACGTCTAACCTTGTTGCGCCTGCCGTGCTTTGGTTTCTAGCGCATTACCCTAAAGGTCAGGTTGTCGTCACATCGGGATCGTTTCGGCAGATTGAGAAGCAACTTTGGCCTGCCATGCGGGTATTTTCACAACATTTCCCGGAATGGTCATTCCTGCAAACTGAGTTAAAAACACCAGAAGGAGGTTTTGCGCTTGGATTCTCAACAGATCAACCGGGAAGGGCTGAGGGATGGCATCCAAAGATTAGCAAGCAAGACGACCCTGTAATGATTATTGTGGACGAGGCTAAAACCGTTCCAAATAAGATTTTTGAGGCGTTTGATCGTTGCACTAGGCTGTTCCAGTTGTGGGTATCATCTCCCGGCCCAGCAGTTGGAGAGTTTTATGAGGCGTTCCATGCAAATCGGAGTCTGTTTTGGACTCGTCAGGTTACGTCATTAGAATGCCCACACATTGACCCAGCAAAGCGAGAGCGCGATCGTAGGAAGCACGGTGAGAACTCCCCTCTGTATCGGTCAATGCACCTTGCAGAGTTTACAGAGGACGAAGAGAGGCTAGTGATCACGGCGTCAAACCTCAGAGAAGCGATCGACACGCAAGCGCCTAAGATCTACGGCGGCGAAAAAGTTGCGTTCTTTGATTTTGCAGCGGGACGTGATGAAAACGTCTTTTATATGAGAAAGGGCAATATTGTCGAACTGGTAGACGCTTGGACAGATACCGACACAGTGCAGGCAGTGCGGAAGTTTATGCGACTAGCCAAGCAGCAAGGGCTTGCAGGAAGTCAATGCTGGGGGGATGCTGATGGACTAGGTAAGCCAATGGTCGATTTGTTTGCGGATGAAGGGTTTCCGATCAACGCATTTCATGGGGGACTTCCGGCCAAGGACTCACAGAACTACGCTAACTTAATCTCAGAAGTCTGGATACAGGGGGCGCGCAAGATTGAGAGGGGTAAAATACACATGGTTTCTAATAATGGCGAAGGGATTGACCCGGCAACGTTCAAGCAAATTACAAGCCGATTCATTGAATGGGACGACCGGGGTAAGCTTCGCATTGAGTCCAAGAAGAAGATGGCAGCTAGGGGGCTAAGATCGCCAGATAGAGGGGACGCGCTACTTGGTTGCATTATTTGCGGCGCATCATTGACCGGATCACTGACTGATGACGTATTGAATAGAAGCGAATCAGGATCATCTAGGTTTTCAGTCAATCATGTATCGTTCTAGGGGGACCACATGAAACAAGTGATCTTGCCCTCAAATGGTGATTGCATCCGAGTATGCCAATTAGCACCGATACCACTCCAGTTGTCAAAAAATTGCAGTCTGGCAAAGAATACGCCATTCAAGCAACTGGCGGCTCTCTCAACGTCCAAGTTGTTAGAAATGGCTCGCTTTACTCTGAAGGATCAGTTGCGGACGGCGAGCGTCTTAGATTGTGTATTGCCCATGATAACAGTGAGGTTGATGTCACTTTTACACCTTCAGCCTCTGGAGTCGATTGGGCGGTTACAGTTGTAAGAGTTGAAGACAACTAAAATACTCCCATAATGTTTAGATTCTCAGAAAAGTCTGGCGTTCATGGGTTTTCTGGACTTCACGGGACAAGTGGTGTTTATGGAAATTCTGGCCTTTATAAAGTAAGCGGGTTTAATCCATTAGACCTTGATCCTTACCTATTATTTGACGCTGAGACGTCAATGCTGGGAACGCTTGAAGCATTCACACTTGACCTAGACCCGGCTAATCCATCGACCCTCGACGTTATCACGGCGACCCGCGCAGGAACCGCCACGTTCACCGATGCCAATGGAGTCATACAGTCAGCCAGTCCCAACACGGTGCGCGTTGACCACGTTGATGGAGTGCCAATGATTCTGGTGGAGCCGAGTGCGACTAACTTGGTGCCAAACTCATCAAGTTTTGAAAACGTCAACGGCTCTGTTCAAACAACAGGTTTTGAAGCTCCTGATGGGAGCAATGACGCTGTTAAAATAAGCAATATTAACGGAGCTACAGACCCCATGGTAGCTTGGTCATCACTTGCTACTTTAAGTCCTAGCACTCAATACAGTGGTTCTATCTTTGTTAAAGGAAGCGCAGGAGAGTCAATTAGATTTTATTTAAGGAGGGCGTTTGGTGGTGCAATGGCAAACTCACCGTTTCTAAATGTCGTTTTGACCGGTTCTTGGCAGAGCGTTGAGATAGGTTCAATGACGACAGCCTCTGACAATAATAACGGCAGAGTTTTCATATTCCAAGCTTCTTCTGGAACGCCCGCTGATGAAGTTTACCTATGGGGCGCACAGCTAGAAGCCGGAAGCGTTTCCACAAGTGTCATCCCGACATCGGGCGGTGACGCCGCAGCAAGAACGCGCGCCGCTGACGACCTTGTAATTTCCGGCAGTGCCTTCACGGACTTCTTTAATGCAACTGAGGGGACTACCTATGTAGAAACAGCACCTAAGACTACAACCAATATCCCACACATTTTTGAGTATCACAATTCTTCTGATGCGAACGCTAATCGGATGGGTATTTACCTGCCCAGCGTAAGCTTAAATGCATTCGTCAGGTCTTCGGGTGTGACTACAGCTTCTCTTACAGTAGGAAATATTAATTTAAATCAATTAAACAGGGTGGCAATAAGCTATAAAGTTAATGATATTTCAGGCTCAATCAACGGCGGTTCATATGACAATCCAGACACAAGCGCGGCTTTACCTAGCGGTCTTGATAAGTTGCACATTGGAAACGTTTATAATTTTAATTTTCCACTCAACGGCCACATCAAGCGTCTCATCTACTGGCCATACCATAGTGATAGCCTGTAATTAATAATATATATTTCAACAAATGGCACTCAATCTTTCCACACTGACCAACCCAGCGACATCAGGCGGCATTCTCGCTGAGGCGTTAACAACGGCTGACTTCTTGGACCCCGTGCCGATTTTAAAGAATCTTGCTAGGGGTTCACAAAAAGGCGGTGACGCAAAGCAGACGACTGCGCTGAACCAGCCTAAAGCGTTGCCGCTGGACGCCAATGGTAAAGGCTATTGTTATCTTCCGGTCACCACTGGGAACGCTCCGGCTGTTAACTTTCCGACTATTGGAGCTAGCGATGATTTTGTGTTGGAGATGAAGGTTTATATTGTTGAGACAAATGGGTGCTATCTGGTGACAGGGGGCAATTCAGCAAGCCGCTTTTTTGTGACTGACTCCTTGTTTTTATTTAGCAGCACAACGAGCGCGGCATTGTCTTCAGCGTTATCGGAAGGCCCCAGCACGATTAGAATAGAAAGGACTTCTGGCAGCATCTCGCTTTATCAAAACAACGTGCTTAAAAGCACTCCAACAGCAGACTCAGCTACTTACTCATTCACACATTTATCTTTCAATGGGCAATTTTCTTCGGGCATTCCCCCGCTCAACGGCTACATCCAGACCTGCACGTTATCTATCGGCGGCACTGAGCAACTCAACATCGACTTCACGGCCACCAACGTCCGCCACGGTGACACCAAGTTTAGATGTGCGACTGGTCAGATTGTTACCATAAACCAAGACTCAAGCTCATCTAACGATGTGGCCACGATTATTAAGAAGCCGGTGTTACGCTTCGACGGTGCTGATGACTTCATGAAGGGAGTGTTTGGCCAGACAATTAATGGTGGTTATATGTTTATGGCCTTTAGTGTGCTTGGTAATGGTGGTGACCCAAGCGGCAGAGTGTTCAGTATTAATTCAACAGGTATTACGGATTCTGGTTCAAGAAGTGCGATTTTTAGCAACACAGAAGGAACCAGAACAAATTTACAATCATTTTACAACGGCACCCCCTTAAATATACAGAGTAACCTGTTCGACGATTCAAACGGCAATATATTGCATGAAGCTTTGATAAAAAACGGGAGCCAAAAAGGTGGAGTCAATAACGCAAACTTTTTAAATAGTACTCTTTCAACTACTATTGAATCTGAAGAATTTAATATTTCATGTAATCCGACGGCTGTTAGTGCGCGGAACACCGCCATAGACCTCGAATACCTCGCACTCTTCCCTGCGACCATCACCGACGCACAAGCAGACTCAGTTCGTAATTATATTAATAAGCGCAACAACGTGTTCGACAACGACCCGAACCTCTTGGAGTTTGAACCCGCAGCCGCCTACAGTCTCCGTTCGTTCGACGCTAATGCTGACCCGAATGTTGTTAATGTTCGACGGAGTTCCGACAACGCAACGAGCGACTTCAAGGCATCAGAGGTTAGCGATGGGACGCTTACGAGTTGGGTGAATACTGAGTATGACCTTGTGACACCTACGCTTAACAACGGCGGCTTTGAGGGCGGTCTCACAGGGTGGTCAACAGGGGGAGCAGTGTTAGACACTTCGGTCGCTTATGCTGGAAACAACTCGGCTAGATTTGATATTGTCGCAGGCGGCTACAAAGAACTAACTAAACCTGTCCTTGAAATCGGGAAACAATATAAAGTCACATTTTACGCTAAAGTGTCCGACTCATCTGCAAAAGTTCGTGCTGATTTTGGTAGTGGCACCTTAAATACTGTAAATTTTAGCTCAACCGCTTGGGAATACAAAGAAATCACTGGAGTCGCAAGCGGTAGTACTTCTTTTAGATTCGCTAGAGATGGTGGGTCACCTGTCTCAGATTTTACAGTCAACTTCGACAACGTAAAACTTACTCAGCTCACAGCAGACGGCCACGTCACAACATGGTATGACCAGAGTTCAAACGGACGAGATAGCGAACAGTTAACGGCATCAAGCCAGCCTAAGATTGTTTCTGGTGGCACGCTGGTAACTGACGGCGCAGGCAATGCAGCAATCGTTGGTGACGGCGTAGATGACACTCTTGTTCACCCAACGCTGACCAATGAGTTAGACAGTTCTGACTTTTTCATCACTGCCGCCTATGAAAATGAGGTTGCTTTGGGAATCACCGGTGCAGTCCCAAGGCTCTATCTTACGAGCTCTTCGATGTCGTATAATACACTAGGGACTGTTCCTTATACTACTCAATCAGGGCGTAATGTAATTTCGTTTGAAGTATCGGGCAGCACGCAAGAAGTCTTCGGGAATGGAACCTCATTGGGAACCGCATCAGAAACGCAAATTGATTTAGGTCAAAGCATGTTCAATGTCTTGCAGGGTGGTTCAACGTTTTCAGACGGACCGCTAATGGAGGTCATTGTTTACAATAAAGCTATCTCAACAGCTGACCGATTGTCTTTTGAGAATGGAATCAATAAGTATTACAACATTTTCTAAATACCATGTTTTACACTTCAAAAGACCGAGACATCCTCGACGCTTACAACGATAAGGTAGTCGCTGGTGAAAACTATGACGGCATTACTACCGTTCGCTGGGCTGATGTTATTGAGCATCAAGACGGTGGCCAGTGGGCAATCATTAAGCATCCGGGCTATGCGCTCATCGACGGCGAAGAAGATGCGCCAACCGTTGACTCAATCGCTGACTTCTTTTCAAATTTAGACGAGCTTAATTAATGGACCCTGACGCACCACTTACAGACATTGAGCAATCCCGAGCCGACACTGGCTTTAGATACTATGTCGTCCAACCTGACGAACTCTACACGGGACTTGTTGCAGCCGTAGACGCTGACCGAGGATACCCGACCCCGAACACCTTGACGGGCCTACCTCCTGTAGAAAACCTTGCAGAAGCCACTGACGGCAGCGGGCGATTGATTGCAATTGATTGTTGGAGATTTACCGCAAACGATGACGCGCTGCTTGACGGCGTTGATGGCGTGCAGGAGTTGACGCAACTGGAGTTTTTAGCAATTAAGCCTGAGCCACTAAAAGAACTTTAAAATGCACCAACACCTCACGCATCCTGTAACCGGAATGATTGCCTCAAGTTGGTCGGCTTTAAGCGCGTATTTTAATCACTTTGAAACCGGGATTGGTTTTGTATCAGCGGTGATAGGTTTAATTATTGGGGTTTTGTCCCTCCTCAACACTTGGGACAACTTTAAACAACGAAGGAAAAACAAATGATTGAATATATTACAGAAAACAAAGACCAGCTTTTCGGAGTTGTTACAGCAGTAATCGCAGCAGCTTCTGCAATTGCCGCTTTGACTCCTACCCCTAAAGATGACGGGTTCATCAAGAAGATATACAAAGTAATTGATTTCTTGGCTCTCAATGTCTTTAATGCCAAGAAGTGATCAAGCTGCTTACTGTTGCTTTACAAAGCTGGATTTGCCTTGTTAAGCTTAAAGAAAGAAAGCTTGTTTATGATATTGAAGACGAAATTGATCGGCTTGCCGCTGATGGCTCTCCTGCTGCAAAGTTGCGGATCGAGCGCCTCAGTAGGAGGCTCAAAGCTGAACGAGAGCGCCCTTTACGATCCTCCAACGATCACGTTAATTAAAGGACAGTTTTATCAGTTTGAAGAGGGGATCTTGCCGGGTCGGGGGCAAAAGTTTCATAATGATTACAGCTATAGACGCGCTATCATCATAGGTAAATGAAACCGAGCCAAATACTTGACAAGATCCTTGAGTTAATTACTGCCTACAAGGTAGCGATTGCGGCAAAGCGCAAGAAAGGCAAGAAGTTAAAGCGTGTTGCTATCTGCGTAGGTCATAGCCGCATTGGTGACAAAGGGGCGTTGTCTGTCGGCGGCATAGATGAATGGCGGTATAATAAAAAGATCGCAGACCTATTGCAAAACCACTTGCGCCACCAAGGAATCCAGTCTGTTGTGTTTGATGACTACCCATCAGAGAGCTACAGCCGTGCGATGGACTGGCTTGGTCAAAGTGTAAGCAAAGAGAAATGTGATATTGCGATTGAGTTGCATTTCAATAGCTACTCAAGCACGAAAGCAGAGGGATATGAATACCTGTATTATCACGCCAGTAATAACGGCAGAAGATTAGCTGAGTGTTTCCGCAAAGCCCAATCTGAAACCTTTAAGGTGCAGAAAGACCGGGGGATCAAGCCAATTGAGGCTGATGGCCGAGGAGCTGGATTTTTGCGATCTGTTGCGCCTCCCGCTATAATCTGTGAACCGTTTTTTGGCAGTAGTCCAAAAGAATGGATACTAATGGAGACCAAACACAGTTTATTAGCTGACGTTTATGCGCGCGCTATTGTTGATTACTTTGATGGCCTCCAATAACCCTTTATAACGCGATGAGAGCAATCAGCCGTGTCGTTAGCAACGTTGTCAATCACTGCAACAAACTGATTGATCATCTCTGCAATATAACGACCTTTCGGCAAATCAGCGACTTTCGTGCTTTCTCCTTTAACCCTTGGAATCTTGACATATTGCCAGCCCAAACTCCTCAAGGCACTCTCAAAATCTTGCTTATAAACTCCCTTAGCAATTGCACGGCTTTGCATTTCTCCAAATGCTGAAGCCTCTTTGCATATCTTCCTAGCCTTTACATAGTTAATCTGGCAAGCGATTGCCATAGCTCTGACACACGAATCGTTGGTATTGTAAAACCCACAAGCTTGCCTTCCTCCATCGTTAAATTTAAAATGTTTCATATCGTTGTAATAATAGGAAACGGGGACCACATCCCAGACGCGACCGCTTGGGCTCTGTCTGACATCGTTTTTCGATGAACTATGGATCGCTCATTAGGGCCGCATTTCCTTCTCGACGTGATAAAAGCAAAGTTGTTGAAGCAAAAGAAAATACTATCGAAAGTGGTGATTTTGATCCTATTGTTGCACCTAAAGCTCAGGACAGATTGCTTGAGCTGATTGAGCGGGAACAGCTACCCGGTGACGTTAGAGATACCCTAGCAGGCGCTCTGACAGGTGATTTGCAGCGTCAACAGCTTTTATTTCAAGCCATGATCGACACATGGCCGCGCTTGCAGAAGAATCTGTCTGAGGTATTTCGGGAGGTTAAAAAAGCGCCTTGGTCATTCGATCCATATTGTGAGCGAGGCGAAGAGCCCGAAGAATCTGCAATTGAAAAAGCGGCACTAGCAGAGAAATCGCTGCAAAACATGACGCCAAGGCACGCATATGGTGAGCGAGGCAACAAAGGATTGATTGAGGATTTAGCATTCGGTTATTTTTCAGGGCATCAAGTGGTCGAGTTGCGTTGGAGTCAGAAATATGATTCTATTTGCCCAAGAGCCGCAAAGGTTTGCCCTCCAAGGTTTTACGGCTACCCAATTGAGACTGAAGGGGAAGATCGTTTAATGTTTTCGCCAGACGGTCAATATTACGGCACAAACTACGTTGATTTTCCTGAGCATCGCTTTCTCTTAGCCGTAAACTCAGGCCATCCGGGGCATCAATCAATTGCCGCCCCTCTCAGGGCTCTCACTGGCTACTGGCTTGCCGCAACCTTTGGCTTGAAGTGGTTGTTGCAGTTCTCTCAGCTTTACGGCGTCCCATTTCGTTGGGCAAACTATTCTGACCCGAATGACAAAGCAAAAGTCTGCTCAATGCTTGAGACTATTGGATCGTCAGGATGGGGTGCGTTCCCAGAAAACACCAAGCTCAATTTTGTAGACGCAAGCAAATCAGCCTCGTCACTCCCACAAAAGGAATTGATTGAAATGGCGGATCGGCAGTGTGATACCTTTATTCTTGGTCAAACGTTAACGACTGACGTAGGTAGCAGCGGGAGCCGAGCACTTGGCGAAGTTCACGAAGGAGTTAGATCTGGCGTGATTGAAGGAGTTGCTGATTTTGTCGCTGACATATTGAACGAGCAAATGTTGCCGTCTTTAATTCACCTCAACTATGGTGAGGCAAGCGAGATTCCTACAATCAGAGCAGACTTTGAGCGTTCACGAAACGAGAAGGAAATGGCCGAGCGCGATCGCGTTCTATTTAAAGACATGGGCTTACCAGTCGAGAAATCATGGTTGCACGAACGCCATAGAGTCCCAGCACCAGACCCAGAGTCTGACGATCTATTTCAGCCGAGCCCGGATGGTGCTCAAGGAGAACTTGAGACAGAGGCTTCGTTGGCTTCCCATGAAACAGAGGGACGGCTGGAAACTCTTCCTGTGCAAGTGAAAGCCAGAGAAGAGGACTTTTCGACGACTATCGACAAACTAAGCGCAAACGTCCTTGAGGATCTTACTGGTGTAACTCAGGAATGGGTAAAGCCTGTAAAACCGTTCTTTGATCGCCTTGCTGCTTTAGCAATGTCTAAAAATGTGACTGATGAGGACTTTACTAAGGCACTAATTGAGGCACAGAACCAGCTTCCTGAGTTGTTTGATTCGTTGAACGTTGAAGTGTTGCAAGACTCTCTTGATGCAGCAATCGGCACAGCAATGCTTGCCGGGAGCGTCGAACGCTACGAAAAAAATGATTGATGTCGGTGTAGATGTAACGGACAACGCAAGCCCGGCACTAAAAAAAATGATTGCCTTACTAGATGGTAGGGAAATCTCTGAGTTAAATGAGGTTGGGGCAAGATCCGCAACAAGTGCTTCAATTGATTACCATAGAGGCTTTAACAGTGAAAACGGCTGGAGAGGATCAAACTATCTAGCGGGACCGGGGCGCAGATCGGGAGATTTTGCGCAAAATATAACTTTAGGATGGAATTTTGTCAGCTCTAGCAAACAAGGCGCAACGATTCGCAACAGTGCGCCATTTTACGCCCATAAAGTCACAGGCGGGACTATTACGCCTAAAAGGGCTAAAGCTTTAACGATTCCAATGGTTTCTGAAGCAGTCGGCAGAAGAGCGCGAGACTATCAATCAGCAACTGGGAATTTACTTTTTCGCGTAATGGGTAAAAAGGCACTGTTTGAGAAAACAGAAGGCGGTGGCATTCGTGCAGTTTATGCGCTCGTCAAACAGGTAACGCAAAAACCTTGGCCCGGAGCACTACCCGATAGAGACTTGTTAGAAGACTCATTCACTAAAGGATGGATGGGCGCATTTGCTGACAAAATTGAATCATTATGATCACTAAACCACTTCCATTTGAGCAAGCTGTAAAGATGCTTGAGCGGCGGGCTGTTGTCCCGGCATCTCAATGGAATCCTGATCTTTGGCGAGGCTTCGAGAAAGAGGTCAATCAGAGATCATTCTTTTCGGCTAACGTCGAAAATATGCGGTTCCTTAACCGTGCAAAGAAATTTATTTTAGACACTTTAGACCTAGCAACCAAGGAAGTCATTGACCCAAAGGGTAAAACTGTGCGGATGTTGAGCGGAGGTGACCGGGCTACATTTGTGCGAAGAATGCGCGAATTTATGGTTCAAGAGTCAATGGTTTCCGGCGAAGAAGAATTCTTTGATGTAGATCAAAAAGAAATCACTGATTTGCGTTCTGAGAACCGTTTAAGGCTTATCTATGAAACCAACCTGAGACAAGCTTACGGCTTTGGACAATGGAAGCAGGGGCAATCCCCGGCAATTCTAAAAAGGTTTCCCGCTCAAAGATTTGTTCGCGATCGGATTGTCAGAGTCAAAAGGCCGCGCCACGCTCTAAGTGAGGGAGAAGTCAGGCTGAAATCAGACATTGAGTATTGGGGCAACTACCAGAACGATCCTAAAATTGGAGGCTTTGGCGTCCCTTGGGCTCCATTTGGATTTAACAGCGGGATGGGCTTACAAGACGTTGATAGGGAGGAGGCTATTGCTCTCGGTCTACCAGTCGAAGAGATTAAGCCAGACACAAAACGAGGTCTAAACTCAAAACTTGGGGCTCTTGTAAAAACTGCTGATCCTGATCTAAAACGCAAGCTATTGCTAAAGCTGCGAGGATATGAAGCGCCAGACGCCGCCGAGAGAGGGCGCAGAGCTGCGCAAGGTTTACAGGTTGAGGATAAAGGGGACACTATCCAACTAATCACAGAAGACGAACCAGCCTCTGGAGGAAGTAACTTTGCTGACAAGCTAGTAAGCAAAAAAGGAGTTACTAAAAGAGTTGAGGCTATTAAACAAAGAACGTTAAAGGCAATCGAGAAAGTTCATGGTGATGGCCCTTTAGAACAAATAGAATTTATTCAAACAAGATCAAAAAGATATAGAGGTAAATACACTTACCTAAAGTCTGGAGAAGCTTTAGAAATTCAGTTGAGTGGTATTTCTGGAACTGAAATTACTACAGCGCATGAAATAGGCCATTGGATTGATCACCAAGCGTTTAACCCAAAAGATCACAAATATGACGCAAAAGAATTTTTTAAGTTATTTGGTGATATTAAAGATTACAAATTAAGAAGCTCATGGGGATCATATGGGCCGGAATTTGCTGAATTTAGAAAAGCTTATGTAGAATCCGAAGGATATTCTAGAATTGAACAAGCAACAGCCCCTAGAGGATACAAAAAATACTTATTGTCTATGCATGAAGGTTGGGCTAGGGCTTATTCTCAATGGATTGCAGAACAAAGCGGCGACGAAGTAATGATTGCAGAAGCCAGAATGAGAAACGATAAAGAGCTTGGTCATTGGAGCGATGAGGATTTTGCGCCCATATCAAAGGCAATTACAAACATATTCACTAAACGAGGATGGATGAGGAAGAGTTAGATAAGGCAATGACTAAAATCTATGATGACTTTTTTGCTAAAGTCATCGATTTTGAGGCTGCTGTTGATAAGCTTGTCGATTTAGGAGTATCTGAGGAAGATGCTAGATCTGGTCTAGCTTCTATGATGACTATCAACTTCACTATCATTGATGATTTAGAATCGGGGACCAGATAAGAGGGTCGCCAGTAAAGAGCTTTTAGCCATTGTCTAATGAAATGCTGATTTGCGCTCTTGATTACTCTTTGCCCGAAGAAGGCCAAGTTGCCTCAATCGTTTACATTCCAGAGGGATCTCACACAATTACGCCAAGCGTTAACGGAAAGCCCAAAAACGTTGAGATTAAAATGGAAGCCTATAACGGCGAAGAAGTTGCCGCAACGTTCCAGAAAGACCTAGAGCAAAGGCTTGCGGCTAACGTGCGCCCGGTGTTTGATTTCGATCACAACGACAAAGGCCCAGCCTCTGCGCTACCAAAACGCTTTTATTACGTTCAAGGTGAGGGTCTGATGGCAGAGATTGAATGGACTGGCGCAGGCCGCAAAGCAGTCGAATCAAAAGACTATTCGTATTTCTCCCCTACCTTCTTGCTTGGCAAGGATGGAGTGCCTGCCGGGTTACCAAAACGGGGACCACTAGGGGCGCTGGTCAACGAACCAGCCTTCCGAGAGATTCCTCGTATAGCTGCGTCCGAACAGGAAGCGGAAATCACTGATACAAGTAAAAAAATGTCTGATCTTATTTTTGCCGCTCTTTCAATTGAGCCGGAAACCAAAACCGCCGAAACCGCCGAGGCCGCCGCTGTTGCCGCCATCGAAGCCCTCAAGAGTGACGCCGAGACCGCTAAGGCTTCTCTTGCAGAAATCACAGAAGAGCGCGACGAGCTTCAAGCTAAAGCTGCCGAAGCTAACAAGTCCCGCGCTGAGTCACTTGTCAAAGCTGCCGTCTCTGAAGGCCGCATTGCTCCAAAGGATGAGGACACCAAAACCAAGTTTATCGAAAAGATTGAAGCAGGGGATGACTTTGCTGAAGAGATTCTTTCCAAGTTGCCAAAAATTCACGCTGGACTCGAAGAGCCAATTGTAAAAGCAAGCGGAGAAAAGACTGGCAGCTCAGAAGTCAGAATTGAAGCCGCTATGGCAAAAGCTTCTGATCAATGTGGCGAAAACGCTTCTTTCGATGTCAAATGGGAGCTTGCTGCTCAAATCGATCCCGAAGCCTTTGGCCTCTAAACTCTATTTAAGAACTAAAACTAAAAAATATTATGCCCCTTGCAAATGATGGCCCTGTGTTGGCCTTTGATAACGGAGCTTCTGCAATTGCCCAAGGCAAAGTTGTGAAGCTTGCCGCTTCTGGCGCTGACGCTGGAAAAACTGTTGTAACCGCTGCGACTACTGATGTGGCTTTTGGAGTAATTACAGAAGATTCTTCAGGAGGCGGTCAAGCGCACGTTGCTGTTGCCGGATCTGGCGCTATTGTGTTAGTAGAAGCTAGCGCCGCTATCGCACTTGGAGCGGTTGTATCTCCGACAACAAACGGTCGCGCTGTTACAGCAACAAGCGGAAAAGCTTCTTTCGGGGTTGCTCTTGAAGCAGCAGCGGCAGACGGCGCTTTAATCAAAGTTGTTCTCGCCCCAAGTGCTCGCGTCATCTAATCCTTAAAGCTAAAATCTGACTAAATAAAAAAATGGCTACTTCCGCAAATATCTCAGTCTTAAACCAGTTCGCTAAAGGACTTTTCCAAGACACCTCCAGCCCGGTCGCTGATTTCCTCGCCCCAGTCGTTCCAACAGGAGCCGCTGAGTTTTCAATCATCGATTACGGACAACGCTCCGGCTTCCAGACTCCAGATGCACGCCGCGCAATCGGTGGTGACTCTTCCGCTGTTGTAACTGACGGTGAGCGCATCAACGTGAGCCTTCAGCCTTACGCTCTGCATGACATGATCGACAATCACGAGCTTGACCGCGCCACCACTGGCGAAGGTTCTCGCATCCTTCGTGAGGCTCGCGTCCGCAACCTTGTTTCTCAAGCTGGCAACTCTCGCCTCAATGAGACCCTCACCACTCTGCGCGCTGGCGTTTCTGCTGCTGCTCAGACTTGGGGATCTTCCACTGACGTGATTAGCGCAATTGATGAGAAGATGAAAGAGATCGCTGACTCAATTGGTCTTCTGCCTAACCGTGTTGTCTTCAACCTTGGCGCATGGGAAGCATTCAAAAACAACTCAACTGTTATCGATCGCTATCCCGGAGCTGTAACCGCCGCTCCTCAGATTGGTGGAATTGGATCTCTCTTCTTAAACCCAGACACTAAGTGCATGATGTCCACGTCTGTGTTTGATACTAAGATTCGCCAGACCAGTGCAAAAGCTAACGCTCTTACCTCTGACGTTTGGATCTACTACTCAAGCGAGTCGGTTGATATGTTCGACCCTTCTGCATTCAAGACCTTCCGGGTGCGTAACAATCCATTTGGTGGTGTTCGCGTTGTCCAGAAAGACTTTGGTGAGAAAGTAATCACTGAGTGGACTGAAGCCGCATTCGTTAACAACGTTGCCGCTGCAAAGCGTCTTGACATCACTGTTTCTTAACATTGGTTTTGATTCTTTACCCTCTTCCTGTAGTTGTGTGCAGGAAGGGGGTTTTTTTTGATTGCCACACAATAAAAATCATGTCTAATCTCTTCTGTCTTCTCTGGATCTGTGTTCATAGTAGTGTGTAGTAATAACGGAAGCCCTCGGCCTTAATTGGTCGGGGGTTTTTGTTAACTACTGGATGAGTGTTTTTTATTATGGCCATTCCTAAATCAGTAACAATTGCGGGCCATAGAATTGCCATCAAAAGGCAGACGCTGGATGATTGTTATGGTCAATACAGGCACGACGAGCGCATCATTTTACTGAATTCCTGCATTACTGGAAAGGAGTTAGCCTTAACCTTGCGGCACGAAATGGTTGAAGCCTCGCTGCTGCTCTCTGGAGTTGGTTGGTGTGACAGGTATGAACAAGAGGCCGTTGTCCGGTGCATGGATGAGGTCTTTTTCCCGGCTTGGGAAAGGACGAGCAAAAAACTAAAATTATGAAGGTTCCAAGATTAAGACTCAGTGAAAACGAATATTCTTTAATAAAGAAGCTGAGAGAAAAAGGTGTTGCAACCGAGCTTGTCAATCAATGCGACGAGGCCGGGCTACCGTTGTCTAACGTAAAACATTTCTGGTACAAGAGTGAGAAGTTTTCGATCTTTAGCAAGACAGACGGGTTACAGCTAGAAGACGTATTCGATCCCATCATCAAGGACGTTCAAAGGTATTCGCCAAAAATGCGCAAAATTAAGCGCGCAAAGGTCAAAAACCCGCACTGTTTGATTTTAGATCCGGCTGATATTCATGTCGGTAAGTATGCGACCAACTCCGAGGCCGGGGAATCCTACGACATCAAGAAAGCGGTCTCAATCGTAGACACCGGGATTGACTCGCTAATCCAGAAAGCAAGCGGCTTCCCATTGGATAAGATTATCTTTGTGATCGGCAATGATTGCTTGCACATAGATAGCCCTAGAAACACCACTACGGCAGGCACAGGAGTCGATGTTAGTGGAAGCTGGCACGAGGCTTTCTTGGCCGCTAAGGATATGTATGTGCGCGCAATTGAGAAGTGCCTCCCTTTGGCTGATGTGGAAATTATTTTTTGCCCATCAAATCACGATTTCATGAGTGGTTTTATGCTCGCCCACACAATTAAAGCATACTTTCGCAAAAGCAAAAATATCACCTTTGACGTTTCAATCGCTCATCGCAAATACACGGCTTACGGCAAGAACCTTTTATCATTTAGCCACGGCGATGGAGCGCGCATGGAAAACACGCCGCTTCTGATGGCGACCGAACGCCCGGAGATGTGGAGCAATAGCGTTCATCGATATATTTATCTGCATCACATTCACCACAAACAAACGGCGAAGTTCATGATTTCTGGAAAAGATCTAATTGGGGTCACTTGCGAATACTTGCGCAGCCCGTCAGCGAGTGACGCATGGCACGCCAAGTCTGGCTACCGAAGCCCTAAAGCGGTCGAGGCGTTTGTGCATTCATATGATCACGGTCAGGTTGCTAGGCTGACACATTTTATTGAGCCGGATGCTAAGGTCTGCAAATGCGGAGCGCATCTATATAACAATTACACGCACGG
>Ga0315330_10001309_pt1 | contig 16678 bp, 15 predicted proteins | sample M140m34915metaG_FD_203453 | JGI IMG/M metagenome (GOLD analysis project Ga0315330, IMG submission 203453) | Ammonia-oxidizing marine archaeal communities from Monterey Bay, California, United States - M1 40m 34915 | ecosystem: Environmental > Aquatic > Marine > Intertidal zone | place: USA...
TCGCATTGGATGGAACAAGGCCATCTCCAAGCATGTGTGTTAATGCATGCAGGTGGTCAGGGATTGCATAAATTCTTGACAATGGCTCTGTAATCGCCAAAAACTGTTCTTGGGTCAAATCTACACTTCGCTGAGAGAGTCGAGCGATAAACAACTGTGAAAGTTCCTCAGCATCCACACCTGGTTCGATGTTCATTATCCCATTTAATCGACTCATTTCTCCGAGAAGTGTGTCCAAATCCAAATCTGGCCACCTGGATGCTACTTCAGAAAAACCTGAAATGTCCTTGAGCCAATCAACTGTCTCGGGATAAATGGCTTCGTATATTGTGGGCGTTCCAGCTGCTGCCCAACAAAATCGCTCAAGTCCATATCCAGTATCAATAATTTGCAATGGCATTTCCTTGTAGCGATCACCTTTGAGTTCGATATCTCCATCCTCTGATTCTTCGAGGTTCATGAAAACCAATGTTGCGAGTTCAAGGCCACCGACAATTACCTCTACTGCAGGACCGGCATTTCCTCCTCCGCACCATGGATTTTCAACATAGGTGATTTCATCAGCAGATATTCCAAATGTATCTGTCAACATCGTGTGACAATACGCCACGCATTCTTCCATCCAGTAGTACATTTCACCCTCATCTGGACGATTGAAAACGTGATGTGCCATCATTTCGAATGTTGTCAAGTGTCGTCCTGAACGACCTACAGCATCTACGTCTGTCAAGCGAATACAAGGCTGAGAAATCATTAATGGATTTGCAGGAGGTGCGACTTGACCGGATGTAACGTGCGGTTGGAAATCAGCAATTGAAGCAATTGTAAGATGGATATCATCTCTCCATCGAGCAAGAACGGGATACGGGTCAACTCGATGGTGGTCGTGTGTTTCAAAGAACGAAAGAAAGGATTCACGCATTGCATCTTTCAATGCTTTTCCACGTTGATCATATCCAGCAATCAATGGTTTTCCGATGAAGGTATACTCATCTTCATGCGTATCACCGCATGTCGTTCTTTCATCATCGCACGTCCAAAACCACAAATCCGTGATTTTACATTGACGACGAACGTAACCATGGTCATGGAATACTGCCAAGTCAATAGGGGGTAGACTCATACCAACGCCTCCAGTTTGCGGGTGGTCCCCAGTCCTTTCAACCCTCCCGTTCAAAAACGTGGTAAAGTGGAAATCATCAAATGAAAGATGTCGAACGACAACCATGGGTGCAGAATGGACCAAGCATGTCGACTTGTCGACACCGGGCGTCGTTCGCATCAAAGCACATGATCGAATGAAGATCGATGCTGCAATCATATCTTCGATGGAGGAGATTGAAAATTACCAGGATGGACGTGGGCCAATCCAGTTGATGAACGCAACAGAATTGCCAGGAGCAGTTGGAACTGCTTGGGGAATGGCGGATTGGCACTATGGCTACGGCCTTCCAATTGGTGGAGTGGTCGCAACTGATGTCGAACACGGTGAACAAGGAGGGGCAATTTCACCGGGTGCTGTTGGGTTTGACATCAATTGTGGCGTTCGAGCAGTTGCATTGAACATCGAAGCCGATGACATCCCGAACCTAGAAAAATTAGCTCGACGCCTCAATGGCCGAATTCCTGCTGGAGGTTCTGGAAAGGGAGGAATTGACATTACTGAATCCGAACTGAACCTTATCCTGCGTGCTGGTTTGGAAGAATTGGACTCAATCAATGTTGAACAACACCACACCATTGGTAACGTAGAATCCGAAGGGTCCTTCGAAGTCGATGAAATTCGTATTAGCCATCGGGCAAAGCAACGGGGGTTGAAGGCACTAGGAACTCTCGGTAGCGGCAATCACTTCCTTGAATTGCAAAGGGTTTCTGAAATCGTCGAAGCGGAAACTGCCAGGGAATGGAATCTGTCTGAAAACCAAGTAGTTGCAATGATTCACTCAGGATCACGAGGTTTGGGCCATCAGGTTTGTAGCGATCATATCCATGAACTCGAATTGCGGCTCAAACAGCGAGGTTCGGATTGGGTCGATGAAGAATGGGGCTATGTTCTTCCTGATCGACAACTTGCTTCAGCACCAATCCATTCCAAAGAAGGTCAAGCTTACCTCAATGACATGAAAACAGCCGCAAACTTCGCATTTGCAAATCGTGCTGTCTTGACCGACAGACTCTTCAAAGGATTACGAGCTGAACTAGGAGAATCCCTTGAACTTTCAACCCTCTATGACGTCTCCCACAATATTGCGAAAATAGAGGAACATGTAATTCACGGTAAGAATTGCACATGCGCAGTCCACCGGAAAGGAGCAACCAGAGCATTTAGTGGAGATCAAGCCGACCTCCATCACTCATTCTCGAAAACAGGTCAGCCGGTAGTCGTACCCGGTGATATGGGACGAGGATCTTGGTTAATGGCCGGACCACAAGCTAAACAAAACCAAGCATTTGGGAGCGCTTGCCATGGAGCAGGTAGGGCATTGTCACGCTCAGCGGCACGAAAGCAAATCAATGCTGAAGATAAAGAAATAGAATTGCGTAACAAAGGGATTATCGTTCAGGCTGCAACCAAAAACATCCTATCCGAAGAAGCGCCTGAAGCGTACAAGAATGTTGATACTGTCATTGAAAATACCATGAAGGCAAACCTTGCAAGACCTGTCTTACGACTTGAACCGATGGCAGTTATCAAAGGCTGATCACATACAGGTATTTGCCAATGGATGGCCACCAGTAGGTGCAGAACCAGTATGTACTCCATCAGGTTCTTCGACGATAACAGAAAGAAGCGTGTTCACAAGTTCTTTTAGATCGTCTACTTGAGTTTGGAGTTCTTTTATTCTGGCTCGAGTGTCGTTCTTCTTTTCAGTAGCAGTGCTCATGTTTATCCCATCCGAAGAAGATGCCTTCTTCAAACTAAAGTTCCTCTCGGCGACTCTTAATGTTTGTTGAGAAAAATAGGCTTACAATGCAATTTGAGAATGGAGCCACCGGCGAGGATCGAACTCGCGACCTCCTCATTACCAATGAGGTGCTATACCACTAAGCCACGGTGGCGGTGTCCAAGCCACCGAGCATTTCGATATAATCGCTTCGCGGCATGCTTAATCAGCAACCGTCCGAATGAGTTGGCGCCGAGAGAGAGATTTGAACTCCCGAGGGACAGGCCCACGCGATTTCCAGTCGCGCGCACTACCAGGCTATGCGATCTCGGCTCGCAATCCAACCCAATCTGCATCAGGGTTTAACGCTCTCGCTTGTCATTGTTGCAACACAACAAACTCAAAGGTGAACCTTCTCGGACCAACATGGACGGTGGGGAATCAGCGACCCATGATGCATCTCATGACGGTCTCCCCTTCCGCTTAGGTGATGTGAAAATCGAGCCAAAATTCTTCGATTTTCATCCATTGATTCTCAACATTCGACAAGAATTGTTGTTTCAATGGAAATTAATCCGAACGGATTGGAATCCACAGTTCACGGTTGCCGCAATCTCAGCACTCATCGCTGTTCTCCTCGGTTCATTGAATGTCGATGTCTTCGATGGAGGTAACGCAAAAATATCTGGATTAGAAGGTCTCCAAGATGCAGGGAGTGCAGCTTATTTCCAAATGGTGATTTCTGTATTGTGTTGGGGCTGGTTCTTGTTTTCATTGATTCAACTTTTCCCAATCATGAAAACACATACAATTACACTGTTGTTGATTTGGGGCGGATTTGGTGTTTCTCAGATTTACTTCCATTCAGAAAACAAAGATTTCCCATTTGCCTTTTCTTTATCCGATATGATGGGTGGATTTTTGATTTCACTCGTTTGTGTATTCTTCTTATATTTCTTCATTAAAGCCGTAAGGGAGACAAGAGATCTACATGTAGAAACACATCATTTGCACGAAGATGTTCGAATAATGGAAACCGCAATGAGTGAACATTCCCTACGGGGGTGGGTCGTCATTAGCGCTTCATGGACAGTTTCAGTGATGGTAAGTGCTTGGGCAGGGGCGCATTACGTTGCTGAACGTACAGGTTCCCGAACCTGGGCTTTAGTTTTGCACCTTCTCTTTGCGATCGTTGCAATACCACTCATGCTATGGGTGATATGGTTCCCACAGAAAATGTTGGGCTCCGAAGCAAAAGTTCGAACAAAAGCCGCTGTAGTGGCTGAAGAAGATTTGTTGAGTAAAGCAGCGTTACTTGATGTTTCTCCAGATGAGGAGGCGTGGTGATGAACCTGAAGGCGTTAAGAAAAGATTTCCCAGCATTGTGTCTCGACGACCCTATCGCTTATCTGGACAATGCTTGCGTTACTCTCCGGCCTCAATCTGTGATTGATGCTATTTCCGATTATTACGTCAAGTCACCCGGATGTGGAGGTCGTTCTGTCCATCGTTTTAGCACTGTTGTGTCAAAGACAATATCACAATCAAGAACGACCTTAGCGGGATTTTTTAATGCACCATCTGTGAACGAACTCGTCTTCACAAGAAATGCCACGCATAGTTTGAATCAGGTGGCGAAAGGCCTGTCTTGGAAGGAGGGTGATGTGATTCTTACGACTGATCGTGAGCACAATTCGAATCTGGTCCCATGGCTTCAACTCGAAGAAGAACAAGGTGTAGACCACAGAGTAGTTCCTTCCAATCCGGACAATACCTTTGATCTGGAAGCATTTGAATCAATGTGTTCAGAAGCAGGAGAACAGCTCAAAATGGTGTCAGTCAGCCAAGTGGGGAACCTTGACGGGGTTGAAACTCCAATTCGGGAAATCACGAAAATTGCGAAAGATTTCGGTGCACTCGTTTGTGTTGATGGGGCACAATCGGCCCCACACATGCCAGTCGATGTCCAAGAAATGGGAATCGATTTCTTCGCCTTTTCAATTCACAAGATGCTGGGGCCATCAGGAATGGGTGGTCTTTGGGGTCGTGAAGAACTCCTCAATTCAATGCGGACGATACAATCTGGTGGACAAACGGTCAAAACATCGCATTATGATGCAATTGAATGGGCAAAATCTCCTTCCAAATTTGAAGGCGGACTTGGACACTTCGCAGGGATGATGGCAACTGGAGCTGCTATCGATTATCTTTCAACATTGAACATGAACGATGTTCACGAACATGAGGTTCGTCTGAACACGATTATGTCCAATGGCGTGAAGGATTTAGAAGGCGTCTCTATTATTGGCCCTGAAGACCCCTCAAAGCGAGGGGGGATTTGTTCGCTCCTTCTTGATGACAAACTACCCGTTCATGACATTGCCCTTCTTCTTGACGAAGTTTCTGGTGTCATGGTGCGATCGGGTCAACACTGTGTCCATTCATGGTTCAACAGCAAAGGATACAATGGTTCGTTGAGGGCCTCTGCATACTTTTACAACACCGAAGAGGATGTTCGCCGATTTGTTGATACCTTTTCTGAAGCAGTTCAAGCATTCCAATGAGGTTTACACAATGTCAGAAGGGATACATTCTGCTGATGGTCATGCCCCAATCAAGCCACAATTGGAGAGGGACTTGGAAGTGGTTCGAAAAATTGTCAGTACAGCCATGGGCGTTTTACTGATTCTTGTTGCAGGTTTTACGTACAACATATTTTTTGGAGATGGATTGAGTTTTGTCAAACCAAGTGAGGAATTGATGGATTCTGAGCGAATCTACCAAAATATGATCAATGTACCTTCAGACCTTACTGGAGAAGGCGTGAGTGTTTGCATTGTTGATACTGGTTTGGAATTGAATCATCCCGATCTTGAGGGGTTTGATGTTGCTGGCTGGGTTGATATTGTCCAGGGCAAATCAAACCCCTATGATGACAATGGCCACGGAACCAACATGGCAGGGATTTTAATTGCTGATGGATGGATAAATGGTATTGCCAAAGATGTCAATCTCTATGTCTCAAAAGCACTTCAGGCAAATGGATCGGGCTATGAAGAAGATGTTGTTTCAGGAATCGATTGGTGCATCAATCAAAATGTCAACATCATTTCTCTTTCATTGGGAGGAGGACAAGATCTCTTCCCTCTCCTGGGAGGTTCTGGACGAACGATTGAAGATTCTGTTAATGATGCCACTGCTCGCGGTATATTCGTTGTAGCAGCTGCTGGTAACGATGGTGGAGAAGAGGACGATGGAGACGTCGCATCTCCAGGAAGTGAAAGGCGAGTGATTTGTGTTGGAGGTGTGACCCTTTCAGGAGCACATTGGTCCAAATCTTCGACAGGCAACAACGGAGCCAACTTCTTTCCTCCAAAATTACCACGCGGGGACCCTGACAAAAAGCCGGAACTTGTTGCTCCTGCAAAACAGGTTCCTGTTCTAAACACACAAGGGACTTGGTCATCTGCGAGTGGAACCAGTGCTGCAACCGTTTTTGTCACCGGTGCGATTGCTTTGCTGCTTGAGGCAGAGCCTGAACTTGCTAGCAATGGGACGGATGGTGATGTATCAGCCATCGATCAAGTTAAAGATTGGATTATGCAAACGGTCCAACCAAAAAATGGACAATCGGAACATGACGATGATTACGGATATGGACTGCTCGATATTGAGGCACTACTTGAGAAAGCAGCACAGGAAACTAACGTTTGAAAAACGCAACAATCGTCCCACCAAACAACGGAACGAATGCAATATGATGTGTCGATTGCGTTGATTGAATCAATTCAATCCAAGCATTGAATCCATCGACTTTTGCTTTCCCATCTTGATCCAATTCATCATAATCTCCGACCGGAGTTTCTGGTTCTATCGTGTAAAGTACACCATTGGGTGAGAGAAGTTCCATACCGTTTTTCAAATCGGTAGAGAGGCGTGAAAGCGGTGAATCAACAATGATTGCATCATAATGTTCCGCCAATCTTCCTTCATCGGCTCCAACACCAGAAGCAGTGGTCAATTTCCATGCCTTTTCTTCTGCACATAGTGTTGAAAAATCATTCACGATAATTGACGACCATGAGGATGCATCGTAGCGAGTTTGTAATCGGTGTAGGATGACACCAAATTTTGCACCTTGTTCTACGATGTCAAAACGATCAATGGTTTGATCTTTGAATAAATCAAATAGCCATGCTGAACGATGTCCGATACTCCCGCCGACTTCAAGGATTTTTTTCGCCTCTTGCCGACCGATTGAATCGCGTAAACGGCGAAGAACAGAGATGGACCACGTGGACAAGCCCATGTGCTCGAGTTGTGTCGCAATGTTTGCAGCAATTGCAGGTTCATCACGCGAGCGTTCATGATCAGCATTGAGCAAACTTGGCAAGACCTGGTCTCGAATATTCTCGCTCATGAACAAGTCTCACAGGAGGTTTGTTTTGAACACTGTGACGGAACCACATGCGGTGGATTCAAAGGGGAAACGCATCGAGCCCGACTTGAGAAGCATGGATGATGAATACGACGAGGATGACTTCGACGAAGATGAAGTCATGGAGAACGCTGTTCTCTGCCCCATTTGCGAGGATGTCACAGGTCATCAAATTCTTAGAGAAAAGGAGATTGGCCGAGGTGTCGATTATCTTCTGCGTTGCGAAGTTTGCTCAAACGTCCATGAAATGCAGTTTAGGCCACCCCCTCTCAAGCGAATTCCATTTATGCTGACTGATGGCCCAGAATCGTACATGGCCACCATCGACCTTGATGCCGATGAATGGCTTGAACTCGGCGATGTCTTCGAACACGATGACATGGCTTGGAGAATTACACGCATTGAGTCGGATAAAGGACCCATTGAAGCCCTTGAAGCAACCAAAATCATCAGAGCAGTAGCGCTTCGACAAGACATGCTCCGAGTCAAAATCACCAAGACACGCGGTGAATTTTCAACGCCTGATGTATTAATTGTTGAACAAGGAACCTCATTCAAGGCTGGAACAATCATCGACATAGGTGTTCAGACCTGGCGTATTCGTGCGATACATACTGGTGAAGGACGCACCCTAAGAGGAACAGTTGATGCTTCTAAGATCAAACGCATGTATCTCCACGAACCACCCCGCCCAGAACGATTCGAGCCAAAGACCCCTCGAGAGCGTCGACAAGCCTGGAAAGAAGGAAAACTTGGATTTAATCCAAATCCAATCCTTCCAAAAGAACAGATTAAGAAGCGAGTCAAGCCGACAAGCAAACGCAACAAGAAGAAGGCTCGAAAGTAATCATGGACGGTTCGTCCATGGCATCAAAAATGCCTTAGCAATTTGTAAACCAATTGTTGGATTCTCTTGAAGTCGGCGAATGCTGTATTCATACCATTTCTCACCATAAGGGATGTACACTCGAGTTCGATGCCCTGCTTTGGTTAGTTTTCGGCGCATTGGTCCGCGAACGCCAAGCAACATTTGGAATTCATAACCCGGGCCCTTTCCTTTACGATCAGGACCTGAGTTCTCACGAGGGTCTTCGATGGAAGGCCCCATCTTAAATTCATCAAGGACAGCGAGTGTATAATCGATTACAGGAATATCATGGGATGCTACCCCTACGTAGGCCCCGTGCTCCAAAGCCATGCGGATTGCTTCATTTGTCTTGGTTCGGATATCGCTCTTAGATGTGTATGCAATCTCTTTAGGTTCCAAGTAAATGCCTTTACAAATTCGATAATCTGCATTCGAGCCAATTGTGGAGGCCACACTCTCGATGTCATCAGGAGTACGGTGCAAACGTCCTTGTAGAACTGTACCAACGTTGGTTAATCCTTTAGCATGAAGATTCAATACAATTTGTATGGTTTCTGTTGTTACGCGATGGTCTTCCATATCAAGTCGGACAAACATATCATGCTGTGAGGCTTGTCGAACAAGAGATTCAATGTTTTCCAATCCTTTTTCTTTATCGATGAGGAGTCCGAAAGCAGTTGGTTTAATCGAAAGATTGGCATCAATACCGTGTTCGACAATGGCATTCATTACCCGAACATACTCATCAAGGAAGTATTGAGCTTCGTCCATCGATGAGATTTCTTCACCCAGAACATCAATTGTGAAACAGGCACCTTCGGATTCCAAGCGTTGCATAACTCGTACTGCATCAACAAGAGTTGCACCGGCAACATATCGGCGGGAAACCCATCGAACAAACCAACGTGGCATCCGAAGAGTCATCGCTACAATCATCTTGGACAACATGGGATTCCCTCAACAAGTCAACGGCTTGATTGACATCCTTTGACCATTTCCAAGAACGCATTAGACTTCACCACTTCAACTCCAATTGATTCCAAGTATCCATAGATCAGTTGTCGTTGCCATCCTTTAAACGACTTTTTTTCAACATTACACACAATGATTCCACCAGGATATGCTCTTTGGGTCGACGCGATAACTGCATCAATGGATTGCTTCCATAAGATACCTGGTTCATCTTGTGACTCAAATGGAAGAGAATGATTGGCGAGCATGTGACCCAACCATACGTTAGGTTGCAATGCCAATTTGTTGGCCTTGGGCGCGTAGTGACCGCCTCCTAACGTGACCAATACCGGTTCCCCACGATTATGCGATTGCCATGTTTTCGAAGAATCGCTGGTAAGCCCGAGACCCTCTAGAATTACTTCAGCGAGTAATTTTGCAGCACTTTCATTTGGCCAGTATGGCTCTGTTGAACCAACTTCGATAAACAAAGATGGAACATTCAGAATGGGACCATGATGTGTCACTTCTAACGACAAGGAGAAGTCGGGAATAGCGTGCTCATTCCATTTTTGGTGAAGAAGCCTCCACCATGGAGCAATTCGTGGATTCGGAGGAGGGGCAAAACCAGATTGGCCTCCGAATGGTGGCTCTTCCTCAATCGGGTGATGAGGGACGCCAATGGGATGTAATGTCAGACATGGTTTCCCACTTTTTGCAGCATGGCGTGATGGAAAGATAACTTCAGCGACATCTTCCCCAGTAACTTCTTTCCAACGAATGTCGAGGTGATCTTCCCATAAAATCCGGCTAGGCAAGTACCATAATCTCACATTTTTCACTTGGTAACTGGGATATGTTTCCACATCAGCGCGTTGATCCCATGAAATAAGTTCCATGAGATACTTACCCTGATTTGTTGAAGCGATGTCGTCGCTGTTGATTGCAATGAGTACGACATCGGCCATGGAGTTGCGAGAGTATTGGCCTTCTTCAAAGCGAGTATTGACAAAGAGGCAATGCGTCGTCTTGGCATGGTCGAAGGAAGGGATACCATTCAACTCCCTTTTCGAGCGATAAAAATCTTGGAGACACCCGAGGTTGAGGGAGTACATGCCATCGCAGTTGGAGTTGATGGTGAACTCTGTAGGCTCGATGAGCAATGGAATGCTATCGAACACTACGCGAAACCCTTCCCTATGGCAATTCAGCATGCCGTTATTGTCAAGGATGTTTTGATTGCAACGTGGATTGACCGTGAGTTACTTCTTGCAAGAATGGGATGTTTACCCCTCGATAAACCCTTCAAAGACGGTGTTGAACGAGGCGATTTACGAATCGCAAGACAAATAGAGCATGCACACTTGCCTGAAGGGTCTCTTTGGGCTCACGTGTTGGATGCTGAACCTCTGGCCCTCACACCAATGGATGATGGATTTGCATTTGTTCTATGGAATAGAGGCGTGTATGGATTTGACACTAATGGAGTCGAGCGTTGGAGAGCACCTCCCCCTGAGTGGCCGGAATTGGCTCATCTTCCGATGAGTCAAGAAACCGTTACACTTCACCAGACAGATACAACGATCGAAGTATGGTCCAGAGCAGGTGGGTGTCTTCGACTTTCAAAAACAAATGGCACACAGATCGGAACCGGTAGTTTTCAACTTGAAGGCGGCCTTGCAAACGTTTACGGGAATGGCTCGCAACGTCTCCTCACCCTCTCTGATGGACATTGCTATCTTTACAAGGAAGGTCAACGAGTCGCAAATTTTTCAACAAAGGGGCCAATTCAGCACGCGCTGAACAAGGATCAAACAACATGGATTCTGGCAGGATGGCGAGAAGAAATTGTTCTTAATGAGACTGGAGTCAACGTTGTTCAGCAAAATGAAGTTGTCATGCAACATATCATCAAAGAGAAGCAACTTTGGTTGCTCACGAACGATGGATTGCTTGCTCACTCAATCTTAACTGAGTAACCACATCGTCCACAGGACTTGCGATCAGCATGCACTGCAAGGAAAACACCAGGGCCACAGTTAGGACAATGCTCAGCTTTGCGCTCGAGCGTACCGTCCTCTGCAATTCCGTATTTTGACCACTTTGCTTTTGGATTCGGTTCGCCCATTATTCACCACCATCCTCTGATTCTTCAGATGATTCTTCAGTTGCATTTCCACTTCGGAATCCTTTGTGTCGTTCATGAATGTATTCAGGTTCAACAGTCATTGCATCAGCAGATTCGTAAATCAATGCTTGACCAGTTGTGAGAGCTTGTCCGTATCGTGTGTTGCAATTTTTGACAACGATGAAATCAGGGTTTGAACCTGGCTCAAGTGTCTTGACGAGATCCATAACTTCCTTCTTAGACGGAGTTTTTGATCCCTTGTGACTCCATTTAAAATCAATTTCAACTCGCTTGAGTACTTTGTTTTCAGTTCGACTTACAATTTCCATGTTTTCGTCCTCCTTACCGGATGTTCACCTTCAAAGCGTATCGACCGGGTTGGTCGATATTCAAACGCTCGGCAATTTCAGAGCGTGAAGGATGAATGATGATGACATACCCTTGCCAATCAGTGGTGGTTTGTGCCGAAGGGTCACGCGGACATTGGTCAACTCCATCTTGGAGAATTAGACCACAATCTGCACATGCGTATGGATTTTTAGCCATGATTATTCACCTGTTTCGCCTAGCCACTCAAGAGATCCAAGTCCTGGTTGTTTACATGTAAGACCAATCTTTGAGCGTCGTGGGTCACTTGTATCCGGAGAGAGTGAAACTATTCGCGCACGAACTGCTGTACCAATTCCTAGTCGCTTGTCGTCGTTACGTCCGGAGATTGTTCCCGCTCCGACGTTAACTTCTACTTGATCATCCAAAATTTGAGACTTGTGAAGCAGGGCTTCCATTGGGCCGATGCGCACGAATGCACCAAACTCGTTGACCTCGGAAACTGCACCTTCGACAACTTCGTAATCGTCCATGCAGAACAAAAGGGCATCAAATCGAACTCGCTGATAGATTGCTCCGTCACCGTGGATGATACGTCCACGACCGAGTGGGGTGTGGTTACTCGTAACCAAAATGAATCTGTTTTGTTCATCGAAGCGACCCTCGAAAGCAGTCATGGCCAGTCGGTCGATATGTTGATCGAGTGATTGTCCTTTCTTCATGTACTCTGCAGGGATACGAATGGTATCCTCCTTTGTGACAATTTTGTACATCTTGTTCCTCTCCTTTGGCTTCTCTCATCGGTTGATGAAGGGGGAAGAGGTAACACCTTTCCGTCCTTCACCGGCTTGCGCCTCGGGAGAGAAGTCGACCGAAGTCATTTCGCCCACTGTCGGCCCCTATATGAAGCCCACGGATGTATTCAAGCGACTGCGCTTTGAAGAATACACGAGTGAAGGCTGGAATTTGATACAAAAAAGAAGGTGTAGTGATGCTTCTAGAGCAAAACAATAACAACCCCTCACGATGCAATAGAAACAATGGGTAGCGTAAGCCATTCTGTTGCAGGGCGTCGTCTCTCTGCATCCATCATCGTTTTGTTGATTCTGATGGTATCGTTTACTCACATTGAGTTGACTCAGTTTAAAGATAACAATTCAGTCTTTGAGTCAAACCAACTACCTTGGAATGATCAAGAACAACCGTGGGGTCAATACGGAGGAACAGCTTCTCGCAACGGATCGATGCCAGACCACAATTCCAGTTCGGGAAATATGCTTAGTATCGACGACCCTGTCATCAACTGGGTTGCTCTCGATGATGACATCGGTTCAGATGCTTACGGCTCCATAATTGGGAACTTCTCTGGAAGCCTTACTGTTAGCTCCGGAGCAGTGGAACGATGTACTCCCTCTGGTTTATTTGCTGTAATTTTACACGACAGCACCACCACCTCATCAACGAAATTGTCTCTCATCGCAGGAGATGATGCTGCTACCGCATGGCGTGTTGATTTGGGCGATACGAGAGCAGCTCGGTCAACTCCTGTTCTTGTGGATGTAGATCTTGACGGCAGATTTGAGATTGTTGTTGTCTATGACACCGATAATTCCCTCACAGTCGACGTCTGGTCTCCTGAACTTTCTTGTGACGAGTCTGGATGGCAAACAGGAGGACATTCAAACGAACTAATGTGGTCATGGACCAATACCGATTATCGTATTGGAATTACAAGTCCACACTTTCAAACACGCCAAAGCAACCATCTGTCCGTGACCCAACCTCTTCTTGCCGATTTAGAACTCGATGGAACACCCGAATTGGTTCTGACCGTTGTCGATACAACAACCGATGACCCACACATCCTCAGCCTCCCATTGGGGTCCAACAGTCCAACAGAAAATTGGGATGTTACGTTGGACCGTGGCACACATCCAAGCGATCCTGCTTGGGCTCAACTTGATGGCCAAAATACCGTCGTCGTAGCTACAACAATCGACGAAAATTCAGGAAACATGTGGGTGTGGAGACTTGATGGGAGCACTGGTTCAAATGATTGGGGCAGAGTTTCATTATCCGGTACTGATACTGATTCTGATGCTCCTCGTCTTCGCCTTCCAAGCCCAGTTGTTGCTCAATTGGATTCCGACGCCGCCCCAGAAATGATTCTAACTGTCCCGACAGACGCTAATGGCCGAACTGTTGGCCTTGGCGCTCGATTTATTGGGATGGAACTAACCTCAACAGAGGAACTTTTCTCATTCCGTACCGTTAACGGGTATGCTGACGCCCCCCCACTTCCCATTGACCTGAACATGGACGGTGTCGATGACAGATTGTGTTGGACAACATGGTACTCCGCATCATCTGTCACGTTCGATCGGGAAGGAATGGTTGGATGTCACAATCTCGACAACGATCCGCCAACCGAAGAATGGAGCAAGGTGATGAATCGTGGCTCATCAGGAAACGACAACGATGAAATCGCTGTTTCACCCCCTGCCTGGATGGATATTGACGGAGAAGGAGATCCAGAGATTGTTATCGCTTTCGGAAAGCGAATTTTTGCCTTTGAGGGTGATACTGGCTATTCAAACGAAATCTCGGAGGGATGGGACGATCCACTTTCTATGCCCCACAGGGTATGGTCTGCACCTGCATTTGCAGACATGGATGGAGATGGCTATCTGGACATCCTTTACGGAGATACGCTCGTGTCTCAACGTATGCTCGACCTTGCCCCACTTCCGGATAACAACGGAATATCGTTCAATCCAGCATCCCCTGACCCGGGACAAACACTCACTGTAACCGGTCAATTTGCCAACATAGGAACATGGGAAAACGATGACAGTATCGATTGTGCCTTGTACATGGACGGTCAAGAAATTACGAGAGTTCGTGTCGATGACCTCGAACCCTTATCACCCACTGGGGAAGGTGGACCTGCAACCTTTAGCGTCGATGTCATCGCATCACTTGGCACACATACGTTTGAGATGATTCTCGATGTTAATCAAAATTTAACCGAGGCTAGAGAAGACAACAATATAGAATACGCATCACTTACGATTGTTGAACCCTATTCGGTATTGATTCAGGGCCCCGAATTGGTCTCTAGAATAGAGCCAGGGGCGTCCGATTCTGTGGATGTCAGCATTACTGCAATTGGTTCACGCACTGCAAACTGGAACATATCATACGATACATCTAATCTTCCAGAAGACTGGGTTGTCGAACCAGAAGTCGGAACAGCACTCCAGAACATTGAGTTAGTCCCTTCAATACCTGTTGATTTCTCATTCATAGCATCACTTCCTGCGGACGCACTTGGTGACGAAGACGGATACATCGAAGTCACAGCAACACTCGTTAGCGATTCATCCGTTCATACCACCTCATGGATTCCTATCGAGGCACTACGCACACGTGGATTATCTTTGGTTGGCCCTGATGGGCTAACCTCATCAGAAGGATACGGGATTCCAGGCTTCAGCGCAGAGGCATATGTTCTCATCGAAAATTTAGGCAATGCAGTTGAGACTACAACCTCAATCGATTGGACAAACCCTTCATGGGGAGGAACTCCCGTCTTGTACGATGGTTCAAGCAACGTATACTCTATTACACTCCTCCCAGGAGAAATCAAAGAATTGACCATCCGCCTTGACGTTCCGAGTTCAAAATCATTAGGAAGTGTCACTTCAACTACGCTAACGACCTGCATCGGTAGTGGAGAAGACACACTTTGTCGTTCACTCGATGCTAATTTCTCTGCTGTTGGAGCCCACACAACGCCTACACATATACGCACTGAACCCGCAACAAATCATGAATTTGAACTTAAGATGGTTTTACCGCAATCAGGGACACTCAGTTGGGATCTAAATCAAGCAAACATCGCCCTACCAAACTGGCAATGGAATGCAACAAGCGGAGGAACAATACAGAATGGGGTTCTTTCCGCTACAGGTCCCTCTAATTCCGCTCATACCGTAGCACTCGAAGTGTACATACCACCAGACGCACCGCCGCAGCGTCTTAGTTTCATCACACAAGAGGCAACTTCCCTTGCACATCATGATTTTGATATGAGTGTCCATGTCCTCCAAATTCACAGGGCAAGTTTGTCTGTCATCAATCCGCAACCATCTTCGGAACCTGCAGGATTCAATGTGAGTACAACGCATCAAATCCTCATTCAATTGGAAAATCCAGGAAACGGAGAAGACACGTATATGTTTGAGGCGCGGGTTATCCCGAGTCATGAAATATCAATTCAAGATGTTGTGTTTACGTACTACAACCCTCAACGCACATTGGGTCCACTTGCTACGACGATAATGCCACTTGACATCATGCTGAGTGAAACACTTCCAGCAGCACAACCCTTCACAATTGAATTTGAATGGGCATCGATCATTAACAAGTCAGTTGTTGCGACCACAACACTTCTTGTCGAGGCTGAACAACGACATGAATGGATTATCGTACCGTTAGGAGGAGATCAACAATCCGTTGATCCTCGGTCGGAACACCTCCTAGAATACAATATTACAAACACCGGTAATTATCTTGACGAAGTTCAACTGATTCCGACACTCTCTGTTACTTCATCAGACAATGATACGTCGATTTGGCAAATTCATAATTCAATCAACTCCTCAACCCTCAGTGTTAACGGTTCCACAACCCTAAGTGTGGTTCAATCAATACCCTACGCTTGGAAAGACGCAGAGGCTACGATCACCTACACTATCGTTTCAGGAGGATATGAATTAGGAGAATTTGAGATCGATCTGATTGTCCAAGAATATGCAGAATGGGGATTCAACCTTGCGAACAGTAATCTTGAAATTATGCCCGGAGGAGATTATATTCAAGTTCAGCTTGAACAAAAAGGGAATAGTCCATCTGTCCCATTCATGACAAAGTTTGGTCAAGGATGGAACATATCACTTCCTGAAGGCACTCTTATGCAACCTGGCCAGATGGCTTCGATTGACATCTTTGTTGACACACCAAACAATGTAAGAGAAGGAGATGTCAACCTTTTGCAAATTCGAATTTCGGATGCAACT
>Ga0315330_10001310_pt1 | contig 16661 bp, 13 predicted proteins | sample M140m34915metaG_FD_203453 | JGI IMG/M metagenome (GOLD analysis project Ga0315330, IMG submission 203453) | Ammonia-oxidizing marine archaeal communities from Monterey Bay, California, United States - M1 40m 34915 | ecosystem: Environmental > Aquatic > Marine > Intertidal zone | place: USA...
TTACTTTGCGCCTTACCCAGAAAAAACTAGAACTAACACACTTCAGCATATTTTTATGCAAGCAATATCATGTGGCTTTGAGCTTAATAAATCTTTAAAGAAAGCATATGTTGATGAATGGAAAGAATTTAAGGATAGATTCGGAGAGTATGCTGATATATGGAGAATAGAATATCCGCATAAGAGGTACCGAATTAAGAAAGATGTAGTATTAGAGAATTCACCACTTTCTTTATTAGAAAATTTTCCAAATATGGGGTTTATAACCTACGATGTTCATTATGATTGGGCTGGTATGTCTGAGTTAGAATTACCAAATCCTATATTCAAATTTTCTCATGTTAAAAATCTTACAGATAATGAAGATAAGACGTATGATTTTGATGAATATTTTAATCCTAAAATAGTAAATGACAAGTTAATAATATCAAATATGGGACTAGTAAACTCTTCGGCTATTTCTTTATATCCGATACTAAATTTCATGGGCTTTGATAAAGTTTTCTTTATTGGTATGGATATGTCTATGTTGGGAAGTTTTGAATTTTCACCCTTTTACACGTTTAAATCAATGAATCATTTTGGTAAATTTTTTAATTCATCAAGATCTACTTTTTCTCATACTTTCCCAGTTGGATTCCAGAAAGGAGTTAAGAAATTATGCTATTCAATATATAAAGATTTGAAGCTAAAAAATACTCAAGAATTATGTTCACTTAATAGATTTAAAAAACTTCAAAATGATGTTTATGGCCTTGAAGGAAAATTTTTAAGAACTAAAGAAGAGATGCGAGATTGCAATAAATTGGTTGCTAATAAACATCTTGATTTTATAAATGTTTATGAGTCTTTCAAGTATGCAAAACCAATTCCAAAAATAAAAAATTTATCTTTTAGTGAGTTTATTAATAATAACTAATAATATGAGTCTAGAATGTTGCATATTTATCGTCAAAAATATCATTTAGTATGTATTATTGTCGGATTTGTTTCTAGGAATTAAAACATGAATATTTCAGATATTGGTGTTTGGTCATGTGCAAGAACTTCTAGTACGCGATGCAAACAAAAAATGATTCGCCCTTTTGGCGAGAGTACACTTACCGATATTTTTTTAAAAAAACTCTCTAATGTTGGTAAGAATGTATTCTTTGGTGGATATGAGCCTATTTTTGAACAAAAGTGCAAGTTGCATGGGGTTCCGTTTATCAAAAGATCAAAAGAAGCTGCTACAGTGGATGAGCCTGCATCAAAAATTTATGAATTTCTCTGTGATCAGCCTTATGAATATTTATTACAAGTTAATGCATGTCTACCTTTTTTGAAGGCTGAAAGCATTATAAATTTTTTAAATATTTGTACTGAAGATGATAAACCCAAGTTTGCAGTTATTAGAAAAAATAATTACTTTACCGACATTAATGGAAAACCCTATAATTTTTCTAATAATCTTAGTACTATCAACACAAAAAATGTATCACCAGTCAATGAATTTGCTCATGTGTTTTATTTTTTTAAAAAATCCTATTTTATTGAGAATGGATGGTATTGGAACTGGGAAGATTTGAGATATATTGAAGTTGATGATGGTCTAGAAATCTTTGATATAGACACTGAGGAGCAATTTAAAATGGCTGAATCAATCTGGAATGGAATAAATGCAAATGAATAAAGCAAAAAAAATTATTGTTATTGGTGCAGGACCCTCTGGTTTAGCAACCGCTTGGGGATTGACTGATAGAGGTTTTGATGTAGAAGTATATGATGCGTCTTCAATCCCTGGTGGTTTGGCTGGCAGTGAAGTGATTGAAGGAATGAATGTTGATTATGGTCCTCATATTTACCATACACATGATAAAAACTTAGAAAAACTTTGGCTCGACAACTTTGGTGATCTATTAGAGGAGAAAGAATTTTTTTCAAAAAACTATAAAGATGGAGTCTTGTATGACTATCCTCTTTCTTATGAATCGATTGATGATTTTCCTGAAGAAATAAGAGATAAAGTAAAGTTTGAGCTGGATAATCTCCGTCCTCAAGATATGAAAAGGGCAACAAATTTTAAAGAAGTTGTTACTGCAATAGTTGGACCAACATTACAGAATTTATTTTTTGAAGCTTATACTCAAAAGTTATGGGGAATTCCAACTGTTAAAATGTCAGCTAAATGGGCTCCTAAAAGAATTGAGATTAGAAAAACTCGAAAGTCTTTTTGGTACAATCAATTTTCTGCTGCTGCGATATATGGCTCAGGAAAAATTATGGAGCGCATAGTTGAGAAGATTGAAAATGGCGGTAATAGAGTTTTATTAGATCACAAACTAATTAGAGCTGATATCGTTGACTCGAATATTTCAAGTTTGCATTTTGATAATGGGAAAACTATCGATACAGCTAATGACATAGTTATATCAACCATACCTTTGAATAACCTATGTGAAGCAATTAGCCTTGAGTGCAGCTTAAGATTCAACGCGGTAATTCTAGCATATTTGGTATTTGATTTAGATTATGTATTGCCTGAAAATGTCCAATCTATTTATTTTGCTCATGAGTCGACTTATTTTCATAGAGTTTCTGAGCAGAAAAAATTTAGTAGTAAAAATTTTCCCAAAGATAAAACAGTGCTAACTTTTGAAATATCTTATACAAGTAGAAAATTCATTAAAGAGTTAAGTGAGGAGAGGCTTTTAAATGATGTTTTAGAACAATTTTCAGGCCTTGGATTTGTTGATAAGGATAAATATGTTAGAGGATTTACTAGAGACTGGCCAGCTGTTAACCCAATTTTGGAATCAGGATTTGAGAATGAGTTTATAAGAATTAATTCATTTCTAAGTTCTATTAATAACCTTCACTCTATAGGAGGAGCGGCAGAATTTATATATGGAGATGTTCAGGTAATGTTTACCAAAGCTAATGATATGGTTGACCTTTTAACATCAGAGCATTACACAATTAATAAGAATATTAAACATGGAGAGCCTTTTGTGTTTAATTCTGAGGTAATGATAGACGGGTTTAAAATTGGTTCTGATAACCCAACTCTTATAATAGCAGAAATAGGATTAAACCATAATGGTGATTATAAGATGGCTGAGCAGCTAATTGAGGCGGCGAAAAATTCTGGTTGTGATTATGCAAAACTACAAACTTTTTCGGCGAGTGATAGAGTCTCTGCGACAGCAAAAAGTGCAAAATATGCTGATAAAACTCTAAGCATGGAGGAAACAAACTATGAAATGTTTGAAAGATTAGAGTTAACAAGAAAGGAACAGTCTAGTCTTTTTGACTATGCCAAGAGTATAGGTATGCCATTAATGTCCACTCCATTTAGTGAGAAAGATGTTGATTTTTTAATGGAGATGGGGGTTTCTGCATTTAAGCTCGCATCATTTGATATAGTAAACTTGTCATTTATTAAATATGTTGCTTCAAAGCAATTACCTTTAATAATTTCAACTGGAATGTCTGGAATGGGAGAAATAGAAGAGGCTTTAGAGGCAGTTGCATCTGAGGGAAATCCAAATGTGATTTTGCTTCACTGTGTGTCATCCTATCCAGCCAATCCTGTTGATGCAAATTTGAGAAGCATGGAGACAATGTCAAAGGCTTTTAAGATTCCAGTCGGTTATTCAGACCATACAATTGGCACATTAGTGTCAACAATAAGTATGAGTTTAGGAGCCCATGTACTGGAAAAGCACTTCACATTAGATACTTCTTTAGAGGGTTCAGATCACATACTGTCTTCAACTCCAATTGAAATGGCTGAGTTGGTTGAAAACAGGGATGTAATTTTTTCAGCACTAGGTTCTGGAGTAAAAAAACCAAGACCAATCGAATTTGCTCAGATAAATCAACAAAGAAAAAGCTTATTTGTATCCGAAAATCTAAAAGCTGGAGATATTCTTAATTTAGAAAATGTTACGATCAAGGGTCCAGGCCATGGGATTCAACCTAAGTTTTATAGACTACTGATGGGAAAGAAAGTTATAAGAGATATTGACGCTGATAGCCCATTAACTTGGGATGATGTATTGGTAAACTAAATTATGCTAAGGGAAATTCGTCTAGGCGATAGTATTTTTCATGTTGAAGAAACTGAAATGTCCAAAAGATATTCAGATGTAACAAGAATGTTTTCTTTTCTTAATAGTATTGGTCTTGATAACTCCTCTGTTATTTTTGATATTGGTGCGAATATTGGTATTTTTTCTCTGTCATACGCATCTTTATATAAGAGTTCTAAAATATTTTCATTTGAACCTGTTAGTTCAATATTCAAAGAACTAAAGAATAACATTAATCTAAATTTAAACCTAAAAAAACAAATTCAAACATTTAATTTTGGTTTGTCTATTGAAAATATAGATATGAGCCTGAGTATTCCCTCTGCAAAGCAGCATCATAGGTATGCGAACGATGAAATAAATTGTGGACTCTATAGTGTTCATGGTAGCGGCAAGAATCAAGTTAATGCAAAGTTCATTACTATGGATAATTTTATGACAGGTGAAAACTCTCCAAATTCAGTGGACTTTATAAAAATTGATGTAGAAGGTCACGAATTCGAAGTATTGAAAGGAGGCGAAAGAACCATAAGTAAGTTTAAACCAATTATATTTATGGAGTTTAATGAATTAACAAGATCGCTCTCGGTTCATTCGGTTAAGTCATATGAAGATTTTTTTAAACAGCATAACTACTCTTTGTTTGGATTGGAGTATGGATGGAAAGAAAAATTAACACCCCTCAAGAGTCTTGAAGAAGCTACTAGCATAAGTGATGTGGTTGCAATATACATCGAATAGTATATTTTTTTGACTCTTGTACAATTAAATATTAAAAAATTTATACTCTTTATTCATATTTTGTATTTTTTAAAATTACAACTCTATAAATGTTGATAACTACACGAAATAGTTTCAAAAGTAAAAGCATAATTTTTTTATGATAAATTATGAAACATAACAAAATATCCTTAAAAAATCCTATAAAAAAATATGCTCTTCCATTATGGAAAGGTTTGTTTTTGTTAATATTTTTGTCTTTATGTTCAACGATTTTTACTTCTATACAGCCAATGTTTCTTTCAGGATTATTAGAAATAGTAATGGGTAATGATATTGTCATTGAAAATTCATCCAATTCAAATGAACCTTTACTATCATTTTTTGACTTAAATACAGTTGGGGAAAGGATCAAGGTTTTGTTTATTGGCGATATAGAACTAAATGAAAATAATAAATTTAATGCAATATTGAGTATCTTAAAGTTATTTTTAGTTGTTGCTTTTCTAGGTGCAGTATTTAATTATGCTGCAGAAGCATGCTCCAAATGGCTTAGAACCTCCTCTACTAGGTTAATACGTAGAGATATTTCAAAGCATATGTTATCACTTGATTTGAGTTTTTTTTACAGTCGAAAAAGTGGGGAACTAATTTCTAGATTCACTCAAGATGCTACCAACACTGCAACAGGACTCGGGCCTCTGTTGCATGGTTTTATTCATCACGGTACTCTAATTATTATATATAGTACTTATTTATTTTCTACAGACTTCCTTTTGGCTATAGGAGTGTTAATAATTATTGGGTTACAATGGCTTGTGACAAAAATTATTAAGAATCCAGTCCGTAAATCAGAAAGAAAACATCTCGATAAAATTGCAAACCTTGTAAGCAGGATACAAGAAACTTTGACCAATATTAGAGTGATTAAGTCTTTTGGCGCAGATAAATACGAACAAAGAAAAATTAATAATGACATTGATATTTCAAGGAGTGCAGAGTTTACTGCTGGGTTGATTAGAGCTACTGAACCACATTCAAGATATTTTCTAGATAATTTTGCAATTGCAGGTTTTTTTATTATTGGAATGATACAACTTCAAAATGAAACATTGACTCTACAAGGGTTTTTACTTTTTATCTTTATAGGGAGACTTTTGATAACTCCTATCAATAAGTTTTCAGTAAATTTTGTATGGATGCAATCCCTATTAGCCTCATATGATAGGTTATACGAGATATTTCAAACTGAGAGTAAAGTTAAAGAGGGCAGCATTAAGATTGATTCTTTTAAAAATAATATTAGTTTCAATGATGTACACTTTGGATATGATGGTTCCAATGTTCTAGAAAATGTTTCTTTTGAGTTAAAGAAAGGTGAAGTTTTGGCAATTGTAGGTCCAAGTGGGGCAGGAAAGTCTACATTATCTGATCTAATACTACGCTTATATAACCCTAGTAAAGGCTCTATCAAAATAGATGGGGTAGATTTAAAATTATTAAATGGTAATGATTATCGGCGCATATTTGGAGTTGTATCACAAGAAAGTTTGCTTTTTAATGATACGATTTCAAATAATATTACTTTTGGCAGAGAGTTTAATAATCATAAACAAATTGAAGCAGTTGCTAAGATCGCAAATATACATGAATTTATTGCTAACCTTTCTAATGGTTACGAAACATTAGTTGGTGATAGGGGGGTAAAACTTTCTGGTGGTCAGCGTCAACGCGTTTCAATAGCTCGTGCTATATTTTCATCACCTGAAATTGTAATTTTTGATGAAGCCACCAGTTCTCTTGATAGCGAGTCAGAAAAAAAAGTTCAAGCTGCAGTTGAAAATATTTTATCTAACTCTACTGCTATTATTATTGCTCACCGCCTCTCTACTATTTTGCATGCAGATAAAATTATGGTTCTTAATGAAGGTAAAATCGAAGCGATTGGCAGACATGAAGGTTTGTTAGAAAAAAGTAAAACATATAAACGGTTATGTTATTTTCAATTCAATGAAAAACATACCACCTAATTCAGCTATATGTATAAGTTAGCTATTGTTCCCAAAGTAAAAAAATCAGTTGAATATTCAACTGCTTATGGAAGTCAGCATGATTTTCGACATATTGTATATTGCATAAATATGGCAATTTTCAATATTGATATTCAATATCAGATTATATATGAACAGTCTTTTTTTAAAGTTTATGATAAATTTGATGGAGTTCTATTTTTAGGACTTAGTGGAAAATCTATGGATTTTATTTCTCAAGAAAAAAATATAGATATTTTTACTTGGTCATTCAACCAATGTGTTTGGAATGAAACACCTGAAGTATTCAATAATACTTCTATTGTATTTGAACAAAGTACTTTAGATATGAATCAATTTTCTACTAGCTCTACTGATTTGTATTCTCTTCCATTGGCATTTCAGTCAGATCGATATAAGCCAAAATACTATAAGCCCAAGTATGACCTAGTATTTAATGGAACCTTGATGAGAAATAGAAGGGAGAGTAGTAAGAATCATAGGGTTGAAATAATTGAATTATTGCTAAAAAACAATATTAGTATCATTAATTATAATGGCAGGTCTAGAAAAAGAGATGAAAGAGAATTGTTATCAAGATTAAAAAAATATACAAACTTTAAAGTTAAAAATATTTTTGGAGCTCCAAAACACTATCACCATGGATTTTACTCTCTTGATCTTCCTTTCTTAGATACTGAAACTGGAAATGACGTTGAAAAAAAATATGGCATGTGTTGGCATGATTTAGAAAATTCTATTTGGCTAAATCATTGGGATATTTTTAGGGCAATAGGATCAAAATGCAACATTATTACCTTTGATTCCCCTTCTATTAGGTCGCTTGGACTATCCGATGAAAATGTTCATTTTTATAAGTCAAGCACGGAAAATATACAAAATATGGCTGACGAAATATCAACAATAGTTAGTAAAAAGCATGTGAAAATGATTAGTAATGATGTCTGGAACAGTAATACTTATATTGAACGATGGGAGTTTATAGTGAATAAAATTCGTATAAAAAAAAATATATCACATAGTAAAAAAAATGCTATTTATTAGTAAAGTAATTTCTATAGATTTGATTGGTTTTTAAAGGCAACTAGAATGAGTGATAATGAAAGCATTGACAGTTTAATTTATTCTTATTATAAGGATGTTTACAAAAAACAATGGGGACTGCCTGACTGGCATGAAAGAGTTAAATTAAGGCTGAAAGAGGAAGAAACTTGCTGCCTAAGATTTATCAATTGGATTGAAGAATGGTTTAATTATGATTTCTCTGAAAAAAAAGTTCTTGTAGTAGGTTGTGGAACTGGTGGTGAGATTATTAATTTTCATAAAAAAGGAGCTAAAGTTTATGGAATTGAGCCAAATATAAATGCTTTAAAAATATCTTCCATTAAGGCTTCTAATTTTTTTATTCCTAAAGAAAATATCTCACATAACTATTCTGAAAATCTGCCATACAATGATGAGGAGTTTGATTTTATTTTTTGTTATACTGTTTTAGAACATGTTAATGATGTTGAAATTTCAATAAATGAAATGGTTCGTTGTGCAAAAAAAAATGGTCATATATTTATTGAGACACCAGATTATAGGCAGTTATATGAGCCACACTATAAATTACCATTGCCAATGTTTTTGCCTATTTGGTTTAATAAAATTATTCTAAGAATTTTAAAAAGACCGACAAGATTTCTTAACACTATAAATAAAATAACTAGTAGAAAGCTTCAAATTATTTATCAAAAACTGCCTGTAACAGCTATTAGAATATATAGAAATCAACAAAATATAATCCCTAAAAATAAACTTAAATTATCATATTTTGTTGGGGTCTTTCAATACATAATTAGCAGATTTTTTCGAATAGAAAGGAACCAGATTTGGATGTTATATAAGACTAGTAATAAAAAATCCAATTTTGTAGATAAATGAAATCGATTTATTTAAGAATTGATGATATTGGTGCAAGCACAAAAAAATTTGAAGTTTATTCTAAAAATAAATTTGCCAATATATTATTTCTGAAGTATCTAAAAAGATATAAAGCTTGGGCTCCTTATCCAGAATTATCAAAAAATGAATGGGAGCAAGTTTTTGCTATACTAACAAAATATAATGCAAAGTTAACAGTTGGAGTTACTGCTTCTTGGGTTGAAAAAGACAGTACTTTAGTTCCTTTTCCAGAAAAGTATCCTGTGCAAGCCGATATGCTTAAAACTGCAAGTGAACATGGATTGATTGAGATAGCAAATCATGGATTGACTCATTGTGTTGTGGGCGAGCATTTACCAAGGATGTTTACTTCTAATAGAAAATATCACCGTGAATTTTGGGAATGGATTCCACGAGATGTTCATTTTGAGCATTTGGAAAAATCACAGAAAATTTTTTATGATTGGTTGAAGGTATCACCAACAACACTTATTCCTCCAGGCAATGTATATTCTGCGGATACTTTGAGTGCCTCAGAAAAATTTGGCATCAAAATAATAAATAGTTATATGAATCATAATATAGTAAGTAAGGTAAAGATTATTGATAGTAATAATATTGACCCCTTTCATGATAGAGAGTTGGTTCTATATGGCGTAAAATGGTTGGAAGAAAAAATTAAATCTTATCCTAATGAAACAAATTTCAAACTTTTAAATAATTTCTAGTTATGGAAATATTTAGGCATAAAGATAGAAGTAAATATTTACAATCACAGATTGATCGTAGTAATGCTAAATATTCGTATTGTAAAGTTAACATGAATGAAACTCTTGCTTTCAAATCAATTCTTGAATCTATGAATATAGAATCAGGCCCAATACTTTGTCTTGGGACAAGAAATGGTCGTGAAATAGATCTTTTTAGAAATGTTTTTTTTAAAAACCGACTTTTAGTAATGTTGATAAAAATATTTGAAAGAAGAAAACGTGGATTTAATTCGATTTTTCCAAGTATTGAAGGATATGATAGATCTAATGTATCCTCGATTAATGATGAATCTGTTATTGGTGTAGAAGTTAATCCAGCTGCGGCACGTCAAGATGTTTGGATTGGCTCATTTGATGAAATGCCAATAGACTGGACTGATAAATTTTCGATTTTATATTCAAATTCATTTGATCAATCACAAGATCCATTCAAAACAGCTGAGGAGTGGAAAAGAGTTGCAAGGAAGAGTGCTATATTAATCTTTGGATATTCTGATGCGCCTCCAACTGAATCTGATCCAATTGGTTATATTCAACATACAGATATCTTAGAATTATTTGGTGGTGAGTTAATATATGATGATAAAGATTCCTTCAATTATAGTTACGTAATTATTAAGCTCTAATATCAATTGTGAATTCAAGTAGTTTTCGGCGAAATTATTTAGATGACTGTTTAGTTAAATATCAGTATTTGCTAAAAGGGAAGGTTTTAGACATTGGAGGGAAAAAAACAAATAGAAGAGGAAAATTTATTCCACCTTTCGATCAAGTTGATAGCTGGAAATATCTAAATAATGATAATGATACAGATCCTGATTATTGTTGTGATGCTGAAAATATACCTCTAAAGGATCAAAGTATTGATACTATTATCATGACAGAATTATTAGAATATACTCCACACCCCGACAAGGTTATTAATGAGGTTTACAGAGTTTTACGAAAAAATGGACATTTATTAATTTCCACACCTCTTTTAAACCCAGTACATGGAGATTATTGGGTAGACCGAATGAGATATACTGCAGTTTCTTTAAAAGAAATGTCAGAGCGAGCAGGTTTTGAAGTTCAATCAATAGAACCTATGGGGTCTGTGGGAGCAGTCATTTATGATATTTTGAGAGTTGCTAGTGGATATGCCAGTAGAGGGAATCGAAGATCAATTTCAAGCTTGTTGTTGCCTTTTTTTCGACCAATATTTCAGTTGTTGGAAAGGTTCTTTCCATATCAAAAAGATTTTATAAATACTGGATACTTTTTGATTGCAATAAAAAAACAAAAGTGAGAATTGGATAACTAACACTAATTTATTTTGAGTAGTAGAAAGCAATCTAAAGTTAATTTATTAAAAGATAATTCTGGATGGGTAACTTCGCTAGAAAATAAAGCCTTATGTAATATTCTAAAAAACCTTGATATTAGAGTAACTTCAAGAAGAATTACCACTTTTCAGGTGTGTTATTTCCCTGACAAATATGCTGCAATTAAACAATGTAGGTTTTATAGTTATTTAGGTAATCGACTTGCATTTGATTATTATCATGGTGACCCATCAATCAGTCCCGAATTTGTCAACATTTTTAGTGAGTTATTAACTAAGAGAAAATATTTTCAACGTATTAGAGTTTCTCATTCTGGTATTGAGCAATTACTAAAAAATGAAGGTCTTGAGAAAGAGGTATTTCGTATACCAATAGGAATTGATATCAACCTCTTTCCAATTCAAACACCTAAAATGAAAGAAAATTTTAGGACGCATTTAAAAATCCCACAAACTGCTTTTGTTATCGGTTCTTTCCAAAAAGATGGCAATGGATGGAGAGAAGGGAATGAACCAAAGCTTATTAAGGGGCCAGATATTTTTTTAAAAACTTTGAGAATATTAAAATATAGAATTCCCGAATTATTTGTTTTGCTGACAGGGCCAGCACGAGGATATGTTAAATCAGGATTAGAAAGTTTAAATATTCCGTATTTACATTATTACCCTGAGAGATATTCTGAGATTTATAAATATTATCAAACTTTAGATGCTTATTTAGTTACTTCTCGTGAAGAGGGGGGTCCTAAAGCTATCTTGGAATCTATGGCTAGTGGAATTCCGGTTATAAGTACTAAAGTTGGACAAGCTCAAGATTTGATGACTAATGGCTTAAATGACTGGCTATCAGAAAGAGAGGATTGTGAGAGCTTGGCAGAAAATATTATAAGTATTTTTGATAGTAATGTTTCTATTACCTCGCTAAAGAGCGAAGCTCGTTCTATTGCAGAAAAAAATACATATCATTCACAAATTTCAATGTGGAGAGATTTTTTTGAACCACTCATAATGTAATTACATGAAGGTAAGTATTAATTCGCCAATAATTGATGAAGCCTATGGTGGGGGTATGAGTTTTGTCATACAGCTTCATAAGTACCTAAAATTATGTGGCATAAAAACAATTAACCATCTAGATGACGATGATATCGACATTATATTGCATGTTAATGTTACTTACACTTATTCATATAATTTTTACAAGGCGTTGTTATACAAAAAACATCATCCTAAAACAATAATTATTCATCGTGTAAACGACTCGGGATATCAAAGAAAAAGTGGCTTAATGACCCATTTGATGACACAATGTAGTAGTTCTTCTGATCATGTGGTATATAACTCTTCGTGGGTACAAAATCAGATGAAACCTAAATTGAAACTACCTATTTCTAGTTCAGTAATTTTGAATGGGATTGATATAGAGCCTAATTTTTCTCCGAAGAATAATTGGGATGGAAAGTCAAAATTAAAAATAGTTACTCATCATTGGAGTCATAACTACGAAAAAGGCCATGATTATTATCAGGCACTTGACCAGCTATTGGATTATGATGATTTTAAAGATAAATATGAATTTACTTATATTGGTAATTATCCAAAAAATCTAGAATATCGTAATACAAAGTTATTGCCTGCCATGAAAAAAAATGAACTATTAAAGGAAATAAGAAAACATCATATCTACTTTACTGCTAGTAAAAATGAAGCTGCAGGTTATCATGCAATAGAAGGAATAAGTATGGGACTTCCAGTGCTTTATTATTCTTCTGGAGGGATTCCTGAATATGCAAATAAGTTTGGATTAAAATTTACTGAAAGTAATTTTAAATTACAGCTTAACAAAATACGCCAAGAATATTTTAATTTTTTACCAGTTGTTGAAAAAGCCAATTTTTCGGGTCAAGTTATGGCAAAAAAATACCTGGATCTTTTTGAAGCTTTGCTAAAAAAAGAGAAATTAACATCTGATAAATATGATAAACCAAATATTTTTTACATAAATTCTTTTTTGTTAATCTTTAGAGATAGATCATTTGAAATATATAAGCGTCTATATTCGTTCAATAGTCGTTTAATCAAAAACAAAGGTATTTCAAATAGAAAACGACAATATTGATATATCTCTAAGGATTTGACGCTTTAAGTATGGTTATGTATGAAATTACAAAAATATAATAATCAAAATGCCAATTATTTTTTTATATATTTAGGGATAGGTAACAATAGCTTTATATGAAATTATCAGTATTCTTTAGCTTTGATATCTCCTTAAAGGATTGGCACAATAACGGTTTATTGCAAAGAGAAATTGTTTTATATCAAGCATTGATTCAAGAGTACGGAATTAAGGTTCAGTTTATAACCTATGGAGATGATTCTGATTATGAATACAGAAGTCAACTTTCTGGCATAGAAATAATCCCTATTTATTCCTACATAAAAAAACCAAAAAATAGATACATCCAATTAATACAAACATTATTTATACCATGGCGATTAAAGAGAGAGATTAGAAGTTCAAATATTTTAAAAACTAACCAGATGCTTGGAAGTTGGGTTGCAGTTATAGCAAAAATTATCTTCAATAAACCTTTAATAGTTAGATGTGGTTATGAGTTATTTCATTTTGCATTGAAATCAAAAAAAAATATTCTATATAAACTGTTCGTATATTTAATATCATTATTTTCTTATAAAGTTTGTAACAGAGTTCATGTGGCAACAAGTCAAGATAAGGATTTTGTAATAAAAAAATTTAATATTAAAGCTAATAAGATATTCATTCATCCTAATTGGATAGATGTCAATAAATTTAAACCAAATCAAAACATCATAAAAAACGATAAATTACTATTTGTTGGCAGATTAAACCTTCAAAAAAACATTTCGTTATTATTTAAAGCTTTAGCAGGAACCAATATATCCCTTGACATTATTGGCAAAGGTGAATTAGAAGAAGAGCTGAATCTACTATCAAAAAAACTGAAGTTGGATATTAATTTTCTTGGAAATATTCCAAATTCAAAAATGCCTGAAATTTATAATAAATACCGAATTTATATATTATGTTCTCATTACGAGGGCAACCCCAAAACATTATTAGAGGCAATGGCTTGTGGTTGTGCAGTTATAGGAACAAATGTTTCTGGTATTAGAGAAATTATTTCCAATAAAGAAACTGGTTTATTGTCTGGAGAGGATGAGTCTTCATTAAATTCTGCAATTAAATTGCTTATTGAAGATGAGCTACTTCAAAAAAAGTTAGGTGATAAAGCCTCAAAGTATGTTGAAAAAAACAACTCCTTGGATTTAGTGTTACATAGTGAGATTCATGCATATAATAAAATTATGGTATAGTTTTTTGCACATTATTTCGCATAAATTATTTGTCCTAGATTATGCCTCTTAAGTTAATCAATAAAATATACAGATCATTAGTTATTCGCACTTTGCAGTCTAAAGTTATGCGAGGCTTTAGCTATTGGTTTGATAATGTAATTAATAGTCACTGGTTCAACTTCCCATTTGGAAATAAGGTATGGGCTGACAAAGATACTTATATAAAGTTATGGAAACTAGAGTGTAAAAATATTTATTCAGAAATTGATTTATATGAAAAAAGGCTGGGCTATTCTGTTAATCCAGATTGGATTATGGATTTGGCTCTTCACACACAAGTAGTCATAAAGAATTCGCCATTATGCTGGCAACATGGGCGAATACTATATTCAACCTTGTCTAGATGGCTGGATGAGCATCAGGGAGAAGAATATAAAGCTTTAACAATATGGGAAACTGGCACTGCTAGAGGCTTTTCTTCTTTGTGCATGTCAAAAGCATTATTTGAGATGGGTAGAGAAGGCAGAATTGTGACATTTGATGTTCTGCCACATAATAAAAAAATATATTGGAACTGTATTGACGATCTAGAGGGTCCAAAATCAAGATCTGAACTATTGAACTCTTGGAAAAAATTAGTTTCAAGATATATTATTTTTCTGCAAGGTGACAGCAAGCTTAACTTAAAAAAAGTAGCTACAGATAGAATTCATTTTGCTTTTCTCGATGGCTCTCATTCTTATGATGATGTAATGTTTGAATTCAAACAGATTAAGGACTTCCAAAAGTCTGGCGATGTTATTGTATATGATGATTACAATATTGATCAATTCCCTGGGTTGGTTAAAGCAGTAGATGAGATATCTAAAGAGTTTAAATACAAAATTGAACTTATTTTTGCGCATGATGCTAGAGGCTATGCAATCACGACTAAGATTTAATATATTTTGTATTGTTAATATTTTTTTAATACTTTAGCTACATTTTTTTATCAAAAAAGAACCATTTATGAAGGCATATCTATCCTCATCGAAAATTACATTAATTCACAATATTTTAACTTTTATATTGTTACTAGCTCTGTCATTCCAGGGTTTATTAGCAAGCTTGAGAATTGTGGGAGAGTCTCTATGGGCCATGACTTTGTTGTTGTTTATACCGTTTATACCTAGCTACATAAAATTTCTTATTCGGCTATCTTGGCAGATAAAATTAATATATATTTTTATGTTTTTAACGATTGCTTCAATATTTATCGTGGCATTATTTATGCCATCAAGTGAAGGAGTATATACTCAAGATCGCTTATTAGTGCCATTGATTGGTATGTATGTTTCAACCATATTGTTATATAACTTTAGAGACAATATCTATTTATTCATTAAGCATATAACAATATTAATAACCATAATGGCATTGTTTTCTTTAATGCAATTTTTATTTAATTTTAATTTATTTGAATTTTTTCTCAGAACCTATGACCCTGTTAATCAATATCAAGATCTTTCTCTACTTAAAAGAGACCATGGTTCATCTGGAACATTTGGGTATCCTGTTCCGTACGGATATTTTTTAGCATTTTATTGCCCTATACTTTATGCATATCTAATTTACTATTTTCCTAAAAATAGCTCTTTTTTGAAAGTTTCTCTATTTTGTTTATTGCCTATTTTTATATATCTGTCTTTATTAATGTCGCTGCAGAGAGGGGCTATTTTGTCGGTAATGGTATCTATTTTAATTGTTAGTGCTTTTGCTTTTAAGCTTAAAAAAGTATTAATTCTATTTGTATTATTACCATTAATAACAAATATTTTATTTAACTCTCTACAGCAATATAGAGGTGTTATGCTCTCTGATACCGCAATGTACTATGCCACAGGTGATCGCGCTTATAAAGGTGGTAAAGTATTGTTTGATTTTAAGGTAATAGAGTCAAGATTATCTTTTGTGAGTGCTTGGTATAAATCTTGGAATAAGGTTCAACTAGAGAGTAAAAATTTGAAAAAACAAAAAAAAATAAATTATGAATCTGGCAGAGGAGGGTTGATTGGTGATAATTTGATTTATAAGGGCAAAGAAGTTAATAATCAAATGTATAAATTGGCAGTACAAATGATAAAACAAAAATCTAATGTAATGTCTTTGCATGTACCAAAGTCTCCCCATAACTACTTATTAAATCTAGTCATAAATTATGGATATATAACTGTAATATTAGCAATGATTAGCTATTTTATTATTGGTTCTTCAATTGCCTCAATTCCTCTTCTAAATAATGACAAGAAAATAATATATAGATGTGCTGGTTGTTTTATGGCAGTTGCTAGTTATTTATTGGTAGGATTTTTTCATAATAATGGCCACTTTTTGCTCGACATTGTTGGTTGGATTGGCATAGGGTTTTTGTTAGTTTTTATTTATAACTATCCTGCTAAATTAAAGAACCCATTCA
>Ga0315330_10001314_pt1 | contig 16642 bp, 14 predicted proteins | sample M140m34915metaG_FD_203453 | JGI IMG/M metagenome (GOLD analysis project Ga0315330, IMG submission 203453) | Ammonia-oxidizing marine archaeal communities from Monterey Bay, California, United States - M1 40m 34915 | ecosystem: Environmental > Aquatic > Marine > Intertidal zone | place: USA...
ATTATGCTCATCTACATAACCTACAAAAAAAATGTAGCTCAAATTATTTATTTCAACAAAAAGTGAATAATCAAAATTTTTCATAATTTATTTTAATATAAGCTGATCTTGAATTCTAAAGTCAAACACTAAGTATTTTTTAAAATTATCATCATTTCTCAAATTCAAATAATTTTCTAAACTTCGAATATAATTTTCAGGCGGAAGTTTTATAATTTTTTTATTCATAGTTTCTAAATCCCATCTGTTTGTTTCAAAAAGTGTGTATTTTTTAATTATCTCAAAAGGAAAATTTATTGTCTTTAAGCTGTTATAAAAAACTTCAAATTCTTCTCTATTTCCCAAAACGTAAGGTAGATTTTTATCATCGATTAATTTATCAAATTCAATTAAGTCAATTTTTTCACTTATATAAAATTTATTTTGCTTATCCAGTAAAATTGCGATTGGTTTTTTTTCAAAAATTTTGATCTGAAGAGAATTTGGATACTTTTTTTTTATATTGAAACTTTCAATTAAACTGTTTTTAATTAAAAGTTCTTCAACATCTGAATGGGCTAAAAAAATAAGATTTTTATCGATAACTGGTATTAATAATTCTTTAATTTCTTTTTCCTTAATTAAAAAATTATTTTCTACATTTATCTCTTTTAATTTAAATTTTGAAAATACTATTTTTTGTTGTGAAGAAACTGTTGATAATGTAATAAATAAAGCAATTGCAATAATTAATCGATTTTTCATCTATTGATACTTGCATCTAAAAGAATTTTTTCAACTAAACTTTCAAAAATCAAACCTTTATAACTAGCAATTTCAGGTACAAGAGATAGGCTGGTCATACCAGGCTGGGTATTAATTTCTAACAAATAGAATTTACTTTTATAAAATTTAAAATCCGATCTTGTTACTCCTTTACAATTTAGAGCTTCATGCGTTTTTTTTGCTATCGACAAAATTTCATTATATTTTTTTTTTGATATCCTTGCTGGCATAACATGCTCAGTTTTAGCCTCTTTTGTGTATTTAGCTTTATAATCGTAAAATAATCTTTTAGGAATAAGCTCAATCGCGCCCAATGGCTTTCCATTTATAATAGCAACTTGAATTTCTTGACCTCCAATATATTCTTCTAGTAGTAATTCGTCATATTTTTTAAAAAGATAACTGATAGATCTTAATAATTTTTTTATATTTTTACAAATTTCTACGCCTAAGCTAGATCCTTCATTTATTGGCTTCAAAACTATTGGAAATTTAATTCTCTTATTCTTTATAATTTTTTGTATTAAATTTTTTTTAAATTCCATTTTACGTATTGATAAAAATTTTGGAGTTTTAATTTTATTTTTTATGAAGATTTCTTTTGAAATTATCTTGTTCATAGCGTTGTACGAACTTACTACTCCTGAATGCGTGTAGGGAATTTTTAAATATTCAAAATAGCTTTGAGCCACGCCATCCTCGCCATCTCTACCATGTAAAGCATTGAATATAACATCTGTCTTTTTTTTATTTATTAAGTTAAAATTTTTCCTTTTTGGGTCAAATGTTGAGACTTTGTAACCTTTTTTTTTTAAAGCTGTAGCACAAGCTTTTCCGCTTTCTAGGCTTACAAGCCTTTCCCCTGAAGTTCCTCCTAAAACAACTAAAACATTTTTAAATTTTTTTTTATTCACCAATAATTTTGATCTCTAGTTCGAGATTTACTCCAGTTTTTTCGTACACTTTTTTTTTTACTTTTTTTATTAAATTTTCAATATCCGAAGATTTAGCGTTACCATTATTAACAAAAAAATTGCAATGTTTTTGTGAAATCATTGCACCTCCTTCTGATAATTTATCGCATCCAGCTTCTTTGATTAGCATCCACGCTTTTTTATCCTTGTTAATATTTTTAAATGTGCTCCCACATGTTTTTATTTGATTTGGCTGTGATAATTTTTTTCTTTCTATTAAATCAGTTTGTTTTTTTTCAATTTTTTCTTTTGTAGAAATAGACCCCTTGAGTTTGACTGAGGTTATGATTAAATCACTGGATAAATTGGTTCCTCTATATGAAAATTCAATATCTTTTTTTTTAATTTCAATTTCGGTCAGTCTATTTTTGTCTATAGCTTTAATAGATATTAAAACTTTTGAAATATCAGAATCATAACATCCACTATTCATTATAATTGCTCCACCAATTGATCCTGGTATGCAAGATAAAAATTCTAGACCACCCAAATTATTATCTCTAGCAAAATTAGCTGTTTTTCGGTCAAGTGTTGCTGCTCCAACTTCTATAATGTCCTTTTCAATTAATTTTAGATACGAAAAGCTTTGACCAAGTTTTATAACAGCTCCCTTAACGCCATTATCTCGAAATAAAGTATTAGAACCTGCACCAATAATAATTGTTTTTAATTTTTTTTTTTTTGTTTCTGTAAGAAATTCAACCAAGTCATCTTTATTATTTGCTTTATAAAAATACTCTGCATTACCACCTAAATTAAACCAGCTATAATTTGAAAGTTTAACTTTTTCATTTAGATTTTCTCTAAATTTATTTTTGAGGTTATTTTCTAATGACATAATAATGATTTAAGTTGTGTTAACCATCTTGAAATTTGTCCTGCCCCCATTCCAATTATAATTTCGTTACTGATTAAGTTTTTTTTAAAATATTTACTTAACTCTATTATATTTTTAACTACAATTACTTGCGTTTTTGAATTTTTAGCAATTAGGTTAGCAAAATTTATTAAATCAAAATTTATAATTTTTTTTTCGCCTGCGGCATACAAAGGACAAACAATCACAAGATTTGACTTCAAAAAACATTTTGAGAATTCTTTTTTTAAGGAAATTATCCTTGAATACCTGTGTGGTTCAAACACACTAATAATTTTTCTTTCTGAATTAACATTATGTACTCCCTCTAGAATTGAACTTATTTCAGTAGGGTGATGGGCATAATCATCATAAAAGTCGTTTTTGTTTTTTGAAAAAACTTTAGTCATTCTTCTTTGAACACCTGAAAAATTTTTTAGTGATTTTTTTGCCAGACTCAAATTAGCACCAAGATTTAAACAAACTATAAAAGCTGCTGCTGCATTTAAAACATTATGCTTTCCTAATAATTTAACATTAATATTTTTTATATTTCTATTCTTTCCTTTATCTTTAAAATTCAAATTAAAAGTTGTGCTATCAAAATTATATTTTATTTTTTTTATCTGATAATCCGAAACAGCGCGTTCTCCATAAGTTATAATATTTTTATTTTTTATTTTCTTTAAAATTTTTCTAATATTACCATTATCTAAACAAATGACAGCTTTTCCAGTTGGAGGCGTCTTATTAATAAACTCTATAAAAGAATTTTCTAAATTTTTATAATTTTTATAATAGTCCAAATGCTCTTTATCTATATTAGTAACAATTGAGTAATTTATTGGTAACTTAAGAAAACTTCCATCTGACTCGTCGGCTTCTAATATTGCCCACTCTCCTTTTCCAAGCTTTGCGTTACTCTTAAAAGAATTTATAACTCCGCCATTTATAATAGTTGGATCTAATTTTTGATCAGATAAGATTTTTGCAACTAAGGAGGTTGTTGTTGTTTTGCCATGTGATCCTGTAATTATAATATTTTTTTTTAATGAAACTGCATCAGCTAGTACTTCTGCTCTTGTATAAACTGGTATTCTGTTCTTTTTTGCATACTTTATTTCTATATTATTGTTTTTTATTGCCGTAGATTTTACTAAAATTGTTGCTTTCTTGACGTTACTTGATGAGTGACCAATAAAGATCTTAATACCAGATCTTAAACAACTTAATGTATTTTTATTTTTACTCTGATCGCTGCCTTGAACTTTAAAACCCATGTTTTTCATTATTTGAGCTAGACCACTCATGCCTATTCCTCCAACACCAACAAAATGGATAATGTCCTTTTGGCCTAAATTAATTTTCTTCATTAATAATTTTTTCTATTTGAATGCTTAAATTTCTAAAGATTTGTTTGTCAGAATATTGTCTTTGTTTTGATAATATACTCTTAATTGACAAACTATCTTTGAAAATTAAATCAATTAAATCATATAATTTATTATTAATATCTTTCTCTTCTAATAAATATCCATATCCTTTTTTTTGATAAAACTCAGCGTTTTTTTGCTGGTGATTATCTGCTGATGTTGGTAGTGGAATAGCTATAAAGGGGATCTTTAAATTTATTAGTTCACCCAATACAGAAGCTCCTGAACGTGTTATGACTAAATTTACTTTTGAATAATATTCAATTATTTTGTCGGTAAAGTTAAAAACCTCATAATCTATTTTTGCTTTTTGATAAAATTTAGATAACTCATCATTTTGATCCGGTTGACATTGTTGGTAAACTTTAATTGACTTTTTAGAGTGATTTAATTTCTCAAAAATCACTGGCAATTCTTCTGCAAAAACTTTTGCGGCTTGACTACCGCCTAAAACTAAAATTTTAATTTTTTCGAATTCATTTTCTTTTAAATCAATATTTGAATTTATTATTTCCTCTCTAATAATATTACCTGTTTCGAAAACCTTATAGTTATATTTTTTATAAACACCTTCTAATTCTTTATATGAAACAAATATTTTTTTTGTAAAAGGCAATAAATATTTATTAGCTTTTCCTATTATTAAATTATTTTCATAAATAACAAATTTTATTCTTAAAATAGAGGCTGCTATACAAATTGGAAAAGAAGAATATCCTCCCATTCCGAAAATAATTGAGGGTCTATTTAATAAAAGAAGCCATAAAGATTTGATAATTGAATAAATAATTGTAGTAATAGAAAATAAATACTTAAAGAAGTTTTTCTTGATTACAGGTGACGCAGGAATTTGTACTAATTTTAGATCTTTATGTTTTTTAAGATATGTTAGGCCTCTTGAGTCACTTGTTAGTTCAACGCTATAATTTTTATTCGATAAGTAATTTGCCAAGCTCAAGGCAGGAAAAATATGACCCCCAGTTCCACCTGTAGCAATTAATATTTTTTTAGTCATATAAATAAGATTTATTCTTAGTATAATTTAAAATCAATCCAGCTATAATTGCACTTCCAATTAGAGATGAACCTCCATAACTTAAAAAAGGCAGAGTCATACCTGTGGTCGGTAATAAATTAGTATTCACTCCTGCATGTATGAACGTTTGGAAGATCATTAAAGAAGCCAAACCGCTCAAGGATATTTTTAAAAATTGATTTTCTTGATTAAAACAATTTTTGATAATTCTAAAAGATATGTATAAAAAAATAATTAGTATAATTATTGAAACTAAAGAACCAAATTCCTCAGAAATAACTGCAATAACATAGTCGGTATGAGCTTCTGGAACGCTCTCTTTAAGAATGCCTTCACCCATTCCTTGTCCTGTAAACCCTCCTAACTTTATAGCATCTAAAGCTGATGAAGATTGGAATCTATCTCCTTGATTTGGATCAAAAAAAGTAACCAGACGATTAATTATATATCCAAATTTTTCAGGTAAAAAAAATAACAATGATCCCACAAACATTATAAAAATAGAAAAAAAGATTAAAATAAAAACCAAACTTACACCAGATATAAAGACGGTTGCAATCCAGCTTCCAATTAAAAGTATTGACTGACCTAAATCTGGTTGGTCAATTAACAAAATAATAACAGAACTCAAAAGTGAAAAACTTAAAAAATATTTTAATTGAGAATGTTGAAACTTTTTTAATGTAAGTATCTTAACAGTCATTAAAATAAAAAATGGTTTAAGTATTTCAACAGGTTGTAATCTAAAAAAATAGAAATCAAGCCACCGTTTAGCACCTTTCACTTCTAATCCTATTATTGGAACTAATGCCAAAAGAATGAAAGATGCTATAAATAAAGGAGTAACAATTTTCATTAGCATTTCAGTTTTAACTGCAGAAATTATAATCATAATTCCGAGCGCTAAAAATGTAAAAAAAAGATGTTTTGAAAAAAAAAAGTAAAAATTCTTATTCAATCGTTCGCCAGCAAGAGAAGAGGTTGATGAAAATGAAAAAAATAAACCTAAAGAAAATAAGATTAAAAAAGAGACAAGAATTTTTTTATCAATAACTCTCCAATAGTTTATCAGTTGAAATTTAAATGAATTTTCTAGCATATGTTTTACATAATCTCTTAAATTCCTCACCTCTTTTTTCAAAATTAATAAACTGATCAAATGAAGCTGCTGCTGGACTAAATAATAAATATTTATTTGAGAGTTTTTTTAATTTGATATCTTTTGATATTTTAACAATTGAATTTTTTAAATTTCTAGTAATTGAATAATTAATTTTTCCTTTAACTTTTTTTTCAAAAAAACTTATGTTTTTTCCAATTAAATAACATTTGATAATATTTTTTTTATATGTAGTTAAATTTATTTTATCATTTTTTTTTGGTAAGCCTCCTAAAATCCAATAAATATTTTTAATACTAGATAAGGCTATTTCTGTCGCTGCAAATGAAGTTGCCTTTGAGTCATTAATAAAAGTAATATTATTTTTTTTATATAAAATTTCAAATCTATGTGGCAAGCCTTTAAATGATTTCATTGAACTTATAAATGATTTATCTGAAATTTTTAGTAATTTTGCAAAAGTATAAACATAACTCATATTTTCATCGTTTATTTTAGATGTTAGGTAATCATTATCAATTTTTATCTTTATCTTTTTATATTCTCTCTGCTTGGAGGTTATTAATCTGCTTAAAAATTTATTTTTAAAAAAATTCTTCTTAAATTTCTTATTAATAAATGCAAATTGCTTTTTCGACTGTAGATGAAAAATTTTTAATTTTGACTTAAAATAATTACTCTTACTTCCGTGCCAATCTAAATGATCATTTCTAAAATTTAAAAAAAAAGCAAAATCTGGACGAATAAATTTGGAATGAAATAATTGAAAAGAGGATGCTTCAATAATTATATAATTTTTTTTTGATTTATTAAAATCTAAAATAGGTGTTCCTATATTACCTCCTAAAAAACAATTTAACTTATTTTTTTTAAGCAGATGTTCAATAATTTTACAAGTAGTTGATTTACCATTTGTTCCAGTGATGACTATACTTTTAATATTTCTATTAATTAAATAAAATAGATCGATGTCTGTAATAATTTTATTTTTATATTTAATTAAATTCTTATTTTTAATAAAACTTATACCTGGAGCTAGAACAACATAATCAACTTGCTCTAATGTATTTATTAAGTTCGTAGTTCTGTAATTTTTTAGTAATTTTTTTTGCCCATCATCCCAAACTTTAAAATTTTTAATGTTATTTTTTTTGAAAAATTTTACCACTGAAAGACCGGTCAACCCTAATCCATAAACAAGGAACGACAGTTCTTTGAGTTTTGGAATTTCAGACATACTTATCTTAATTTTAATGTTGCCAATCCAATTAATGCTAAAATAATCGCGATTATCCAAAATCGGATTACAATCGTTGACTCTGCCCAACCTTTTTTTTCAAAATGATGATGTATTGGTGCCATTTTAAAAATTCTTTTTCCTGTTAATTTAAATGAAGCTACTTGAATTATTACTGAAACTGTCTCTAAGACAAATAATCCACCAATAATAGCCAGAACAATTTCGTGCTTAACAATGATTGCAACGGCGGCTAACGAACCTCCTAATGAAAGTGAGCCAGTATCTCCCATAAAAATTTTTGCTGGTGGAGCGTTGTACCAAAGAAAGCCTAAGCAAGCACCGACAATAGAACCACAAAAAATTGATAATTCTCCCACGTCTGGAATATATTGAATCTTTAAATATTCTGAAAAAATTGTATTTCCTACAACGTAAGAAATTAGTGTAAATGAAAGCGCTACCAACATAACTGGAACTGTTGCCAATCCATCTAAACCATCTGTTAAGTTAACTGCATTTGATGCTCCGATAATTACAAATAAACCAAAAGGTATAAAAAATATTCCCATGTTCCATATCAAATTTTTAAAAAATGGAAAATAAAGATTATTTAAATATTCATGATTAGAAAATTTTATTAAGATAAAAAGAGTAATTATTCCTATTATAATTTGACCAAGAAATTTATATCTAGATTTAAGTCCACTTGAATTTTTAAATTTAATTTTTAATATGTCATCAATTAATCCTAGTCCTCCTAATGAAAGTGATACAAAAATCAAAGTCCATACGAAGATATTATTTAAATCTGCCCATAAAATTGTGCCAGATATAATTCCAATAATAATAATAACTCCTCCCATAGTGGGGGTGCCAGATTTTTTTATTATGTGATCTATAGGCCCGTCTTGTCTGATGGGTCCTGTTATCATTTTTTCTGAGAACAACTTTATTAATGGCCCGCCAATAATAAATACGACTACTAATGAGGTAACAACAGCAAGGCCTGTTCTAAAAGTTAAATATTTAAATACGTTCAAGAATGAATATTGATCGATTAATGAAGTTAATAAACTATATAGCACTTAAATTCCTTTTATCATTTTTTTACTAAAATTATTAAGTCCCGTTGCATTTGATCCTTTAATCATTAAATAGTCATTGTTTGCTATCATTTTACTAAGGCTTAGGTCTATATCTTCTTCGTTTTGTAAAATATTTCCTCTTTTATTTTTATTAAGACATTTATAAGTGAAAATTGTTTTTTTTCCTTTAACGAATACTTTGTCAATATCTGAATTGTTAATAACTTTAGACAATTCCTCATGATATTTTTTTGATTTAGTACCTAATTCAAGCATATCGCCTAAAATTAAATATTTTTTAAATTTATCTTTTTTGATTATACTTAGTTTTTTAATAGCGTTTTTTACAGATAGTGGGTTTGCGTTATAACTCTCATCAATTAATTTGAACCTTTTATTATATCTCGAAACAAAATATTTTTTTCCTCTTCCTTCAGAAGACTCAAGATTTTTAAATTTATATATTATTTTATTTAAATTTATTTTTAGTGCTTTCAAAATTGCCAACGATGCAAGCACATTGTAAAAATTTAAATCTTTAATTTCAAAAAATATTTTTTTTCTATCGATATTTACAGTTAACTGAGATAGATCCTTTTTTTTTATAATTTTTTCAAGACAGATATTTGACTTTTTATGGATACCAAAAGTTAAAACTTTAAGATTATATGATTCAGCTTTTTTAAATAAAAAGTTAAAATATTTATCATCTCTATTCAAAATAATTGTTCCGTTAGGTTCAATATTTTCTATAATTTCTGATTTAGCTTTTGCTATTCCATTAATACTTTTAAAATTTTGTAAATGAGCTTCCCCAACATTAGTAATAATTCCTACGTGTGGTTTAACTAATTTTGATAAATTTCTAATCTCACCAGTTCGGCTCATGCCAATTTCAAAAATTCCATATTTATAATTTGAGTTTAAATTTGCTAAACTTACGGGTACCCCTAAATGATTATTAAATGATTTTGGAGAAGAATAAGTTTTTCCAATATTTTGAAGAAGATGATCGATTAAATTTTTTAAAGACGTCTTTCCCGCACTTCCAGTAATTGCAATAATTTTAGCGGGAGAAATGTCTCGTTTTAAATTTGCAAAATGATTAAGAAACAAGATTGGTTTTTTTACTTTAAATACCCTTTTATTAATTTTTGAATTTTCTGATGAGATTACGTAACTAGCCTTTTTTTTAAATGCTTCCTTAATAAACTTATTTCCATTACTATTTTTTCCTTTCAGAGTTAAAAATAAATTATTCTTTTTTATTGTCCTTGTATCAATTGAAATACCATTTACATTAATCAATTTTTTTTGAAGAATTTTTTGTAATATTAATCTATTTTCATAAAAACTGAGTTGATTGTCAGATAAAAAATTTTTTATTATTTTAATTTTTTTTACAATCTTTTTGTCTGAGATATAATTTATTTTTTTATTATAAATTTGTTGCTCCTCATGACCTTTTCCGGCTACCAGGATCAGTTCATTTGGATCTGCATTTTGTATTGCTTTTTTAATCGCTAATTCTCTATTTCCAATATTAAATACTTTGTTTTTTTTAATGTGCTTAATAATTTGATTTCTAATTTTATTTGGGTTTTCATTTCTTGGATTATCGTCTGTAACATAAATTTTTTTACAAATTTTATTAACAATTTTTGCCATTATCGGTCTTTTTTTTTGATCTCTATTTCCTCCACAACCGAAAACACAAGAAATATTGTTTCCATAATTGTTATTTAATGAATTAAGAGTTTTATGTAATGCGTCTGGAGTATGAGCATAATCAATAAAAATTTTTATATTATTTGGATATCTTTTAACTAATTCAAGTCTGCCGCTTACATCTTTAATTTTTGGTATTGTCTCATAAATTGTTTTTTCCTTTAATCCACACAGCTTTACAGCTTTGATAGCCATTGCTATATTTTTAATCTTAAAATCAATGTTTAAGTTTAAAAAGGTATTTTTTAATTTTTTAAACTCTTTACTAATTTCCACTAGTCTTAAAAATCTTTTTTTTGCTATTTGATCCAGATACTTAAATGGTTGTATTTCTTTATCAGATATAATTGTTTTGTTTTTATTTAAAATTTCTCTAAATAGTCTAAGTTTTGCATTTAAATACGTTTTCATATCTTTATGATAATCTAAGTGATCCTGAGTGAAATTTGTAAAAATTGCTCCTTTAAAATTAATATGATGTAACCTATTTTGATCTAATCCATGACTGGAGGCCTCTATAATTACGTTGTCAATTTTTCTCTTCTTTAAAATATTTAAATTTTTATGAAGTGAAAGTGTGTCAGGAGAGGTAAGATTTGTTTTAACAGTTTTATTGTTAAATTTAATGCCTAGTGTGCCAATTGAAGCTACAGGTATTTTATTTATTTTAAGTATTTGGTAAAATATATCTGCAACTGATGTCTTTCCATTAGTTCCTGTGACTGCAATAATGTTTTTAGGCTTTAATTTATAGAACCTAGATGCTGTCTCGCTTAATAAATTTCTTAATCTATTTTTTTTAATTATCAGAGTGTCTTTATCCTTGAAGTTACAATGTTTTGAGCACACAATAACTGAGGCGCCTTTATTTATTGCATCTTTAATAAATTTTTCACCATTAAATTTATTTCCTTTTATAGCAAAAAAAATATGATTTTTTTTAACTTCCTTGCTATTAGTAGAAAGGCCAGAAATATTTATATATTTTTTTTCTTTTGGAATATTTTTAATTAAATTTTTCAACAACATACTGATCTGTAAACTCTTTACTATTTATGGCTAAAATTGGTCCAATTTTTTCTATTATTTTGCCCGCAACATAAACAGAATTCCAACCAGATGTATTATAAGGTGCTTTAGTTTTAATACCTCGATATTCATATATTAATTCTTCATTAATTTTTGGATTCTCTAACATCACAAATAAAGTATATAATGGTTTATTTGATGGAAATACCGATATAAAAGTATTTATTCTATTTCTTTTACCCACATAACTTTCAGCAGTTCCTGTTTTTCCGCCAACATAATATCCGTCTTTATCAGCTAAACTAGCTGTTCCATTTTTGCTGCTAACTACTTCTCTTAGTATGTCTACTAATTGTTTGCTGGTATTCTTAGAAATTATAGTATCTGGTTTCTGTTGCTTTTCATTTTTCATTAGGGTGGGAACTATCAATTTACCACCATTGGTCATCGCTGCGTATAAAGCTGTCGCTTGCAAAGGTGTCGTTGTAATTCCGTGACCGTAAGAAACTGTTTCTAGTTTACACTTATTCCATTTAAGTTTATGCGGTACGCCGACCTCCTCTAACTCAATTTCTGGATTTTTTGTTAATTTAGTTTTATCTATAAATTCTCTATATTTTTTTTCACCTATTTTTTTGGCAAGAACTACTGAGCCAACATTAGATGACCTTACTAAGATATCTTCTACTGATAAGTCTTTAGGATGAACTTTCATATCCGTAATTTCATGAATAGAACATTTTATTTTTTTAGGAATGTCTTTAATTATTGTATTCGGCTTAACGAGTTCATGTTCAATAGCTAGTGCTACAGTAAAAGTTTTAAAAATTGAACCAAGTTCATAAACGCCCTTTGTAATTTTATTAATAAATTTCTCATCTTTGATCGTTTCTCTATGATTTATATTAAAATTAGGTAATGAAACTAAAGATATTATTTCTCCACTATTAACGTCCATTAATAGAGCTCCACCACCAGTGGCGCTAAAAGTTTTTACTGCTTCAGTTAATTCTTTATTTACTAAATATTGAATATTGCTATCTAGTGAAAGTTGTAAAGGTTTATTTAACTTATGTTTATTCTTTAATTCTTTATCAAAATATTTTTCAACTCCCGATATTCCGTAATTATCAAAATCCACTTGACCAATAATATGGCTAAACAAATTACCGTGTGTATACATTCTTGCTTGAAATGGTTCAAATCTGATCGCCTTTTCCCCAAGAGCCCAGAATTTGTCTTTTTCAATTTGATCAATTCTTTTCTTAATTCGAAAATATTTATCTTTATAAAGATTCTCTTTTATCTTTTTAATCTGAAGTTCTGGAAAGCTTAATCTTAGTTTGATTAAGAAATTTTTTTTATCTTTTACTAATTTAGGATCAATTGCAGCATGATAAGTATTTATATTTCTAGAAATAATTACCCCATTTCTATCTACAATATCTCTTCTTAATAAAGAAAATTTTAATTGGTGATTTTCAATATTAACAATATCTTTTTTATTTAAAGATACATGTGTAATTTTAATTGTAAATATCAATATTAAAGAAAAAAAGAAAAAAAATAATAAATAAATTCTATCTTGAAAATTACTTGAACTTTTTAATATTTTCTTTTTTTTATTAGTCTCTAAATAATCCTCAAAATAAAAACTCGATTGATTAATATTACTATCTTTCTTTATTTTTTTTTTCATTTAATTTTTTCAGATTTGAAACTTTATTTTTAATATTAGTAAAATGTGAAATATCAAAAAATATTTTTGAGTAAGATATTGGTTGATAGTTACTAAATCCTATCGTGCTTATTCTTTTTTCAATCTCTTTTGGTGATGACAAATAATAAAAGTCTAATTGTGATTCATTGACATCTTTTTTATTAAGCAGGATCTTAGAATTTAAATATGTAATTTGCTTTTCTATAACCCTTGTTTTATTTTTTATTATCGATGTAATAACTAATAGAGTTATGAAAATTGAAATTGAAATAGTCAATTTTGTTTTAAACATTAATTGCCTCTAAATCTAAATATTTTTTGAATTTTTTAATTAGTTCATTCGGATAACTAAATTTATCTTTGCTTCTTATCGCAAATCTTAATTTTGCTGATCTAGATCTATTATTATCAATAATTTCTTTCTTTGAAGGTCTTAATATTTTATTTTTATAGTCGTCAAATAAAGTAAGTGAGTCATCTTTATTTTCAGGAAAATATCTAGATGATCTTGACTTATTTTTTGAAAAGTTAGTAAAAAAATATTTTATAATTCTATCTTCTAGCGAATGGAAACTAATTACCAAAATCTTTCCACCTGGTTTCAGTTTTTTTGTTGCATTAATTACTCCATTTATTAATTCTGTTATTTCTTTATTAACGAAAATCCTTAATGCCTGGAAGGTTTTTGTGCATGGATTAATTTTATTAAAATAATTTTTCTTTTTACTTTTTTCAATTATTTTAACTAAGTCAGAAGTTTTAGTAATTTTTTTAATATTTCTATACTTAACAATATTCTTTGCAATTTTTGATGCCTCTTTTTCATCACCTAAGATTCTAATTATTAATTTTAAATCCTCTTCCTTCAAATTGTTTATTACTTCAAAAGCAGAAATTTCATTTATACCCATTGACATATTAAGTTTTTTTTCTGATTTAAATGAAAACCCTCTATTAAGATCATCTAATTGTATTGAAGATAGTCCTAAATCAAAGATTACAGTGTCTACATTATTTTTTGGAATTGTGTCTAATTTACTAAATTTTAATTGGAAAAATTTAAACCTTTTTGGAAATTTTTTCTCAAGTTTTTGCGCGATAGATAGTGTTTTACTGTCTCTGTCAATTGCTTGAACGTGAGTATTGGAAAATTTAAGAATTTCTTTAGAATATCCACCACCTCCAAAAGTACAATCAATGAAATTGCCTCCCCTTGAAGGCGCTGTAATCTTAATGACCTCGTTCAACATCACTGGAAAATGAGAAGATTCCAGTGATGTTGTTTGATTGTTCATGAATACAGATTAAAAGCATTAAAACTTTTGTTTTCTTAAAAAAGCAGGAATTTCAAAATCTTCTTCCTCATTAATATCTTGATCAAATAAGTGCTCAGAGTCGTTGTTGTTTGTTTCATTAGTTTCAACAGTGTCGTCTGCTTGGTAAGTTTGATCATCTGAAAATAATTTAGGGGTATACTCACTTTCGCTATTTGTAAAGTTAGGCGTCGCATTAACATTGTCTTCTAAATTATTATTTTCAATATAAGATGCACTTTCAATTGAAACACCAGCTGGTATAACGTCAGAAACCTTTTCGGTTTCTGTTGATGTATTAATTGAATTTTCAACTTCAAAATTATCTTCCATGCCATTCGGAAGGCTGCTTTGTTCTTCCTCTAATTGATAACTTTCATCAAGTTTAAGAGCTGTTGCACCTTCTATAGAGCTAAGCGTGTTATTTTCGACTCTAGGATTATGGGAAAATAAATTTTCGGAGTAACCTGTGTTTCTATTTTGAATACGAGAAAACATATTTAAAACTGTTCTGTTTTCAGTTTTATGTCCATCTAAAGCAGTAGCAACTATAGATACTCTTATTTTTCCATTTAAGTTTATATCTTCAATAGCTCCAAAAATTAATTCTGCCTCCGGATCTACTTCAGCTCTAATCTTATTAACTGCTTCTTCAACTTCAAATAAAGTCAAATCATCTCCACCAGTTATGTTAACGAGCAATCCTCTAGCTCCTTTCAAAGAATACTCATCAATTAACGGGTTGTTTAATGCCAATTCAGTAGCTACTTTGCCTCTATTTTCTCCCTCTGCTTCTCCAGTTCCCATCATAGCTTTTCCCATTGAACTCATCACTGTTTCAACATCTGCAAAATCTAAATTTATCATGCCAGGCCTTACCATTAAGTCTGTGATACTTTGAACACCGTGTTTCAAAACATTGTTAGATAGTATAAAAGCATTTTTAAAAGTTGTTGTTTCGCTAGCAATTTTAAAAAGATTTTGATTAGGTACTACTATTACTGTATCTAAATGTTTTTTTAATTCTTCCAAGCCTTCGATTGCTCTTCTCATTCTTTTAGGACCTTCATATGAAAAGGGAAGTGTTGTCACGCCTACAGTTAAAATATTTAATTCTCTTGCTGCTTTTGCAATTACGTGTGAAGCTCCAGTTCCTGTACCGCCGCCCATTCCTGATGTAATAAAAACCATATTAGCGCCTTGCATGTAGTTAATAATTTCATTTAAAGATTCATCTGCAGCTGCTTGACCAATATCATGTTTTGCTCCAGCACCTAGACCTTTTGTAAGACTCATTCCTATTTGTATTTTTGCATGTGCTTTACTCATTTTTAGATCTTGAGCATCAGTATTGACTGCTACAAATTCCACGCCTTCCATTCCAGCATCAATCATCGCATTTAGTGCGTTTCCTCCAGCACCGCCAACACCTAAAACTAATATTCTTGGTTTTAATTCCTTCAACTCTCCTCCGCCAATATTTATACTCATGATAGTTCTCCCTTTTGTTTATTTTCCCATTTTAAATTAGATCTATTTTGAAATGCCTTTTTTCTAGCAACAGTTTTAAATCTTTCAAAATTTTTTGGCTCCCAAATCTGAAAGGTTTTTCCAAGCCCAACAAATAAAACATTTGTTTTAATTTTTGCGTGGTCAAGCTGTTTATCTGTTAATGAGACTCGTCCTTCGGTATCAAACTGTAAATTTTCACTCTCTGATAGTATAGAAGTTGCAAAAAAATCTCTTCTTTCTTCAAAAGGGTTAAGTGAATCTATTGTGCTTGAAAGTTTTTCTATTCTGTCCTGAGAGCACGCCTCTAAGGCAGAATGATTAAATGAAGGATAGCTTATAAATCCATTATATCCCATCGAACTTAAATAAGATCTAAATGTTGCTGGCACAGAAACACGCCCTTTCTTGTCTATTTTGTTCTCGTAACTGGATAAAAACATTTTTAATAAAAAACCTACAAATATTAATATTTTTCAATTTACCCTCCATAATGGGATTAATTGGGATAGTATGGGTTTTTAAAAATTAGTCAATATGTTTATATTTCGTAAAAAGTACAAATAAAGAACATTTTAAATGAGGAGTTATTGCCAGACAATCTGTAAGCCGGGTTCTGTCATTGAAGATGTCATTTATCTAGGCTTAAATTCACATTTAAGCTCAAGCGGTTAACCCAGAAGACTAACTAAAGACTGTTTTTAGTGTTTTAACACAATGTCTTCTCTATTTAACCTTGCTCCCAGTGGGGTTTGCCGTGCGTTTTTTGTTACCAAAAAACCGGTGAGCTCTTACCTCGCCGTTTCACCCTTGCCTTGATAAGGCGGTTTATTT
>Ga0315330_10001316_pt1 | contig 16639 bp, 10 predicted proteins | sample M140m34915metaG_FD_203453 | JGI IMG/M metagenome (GOLD analysis project Ga0315330, IMG submission 203453) | Ammonia-oxidizing marine archaeal communities from Monterey Bay, California, United States - M1 40m 34915 | ecosystem: Environmental > Aquatic > Marine > Intertidal zone | place: USA...
TTCTGTAAAACCTTAGTAAATTCTTCAAAAATTGATTCGTGGACAATTAATCTTCGTGTTGAAGTACAACGCTGACCACATGTGCCAACAGCCCCAAAGACAGAAGCTCTCATTGCAGTATTTAAATCTGCATGTGGAGTAATTATAATAGCGTTGTTTCCTCCTAATTCTAATAATGATTTTCCCAATCTTGCTCCAACACGTTGAGCCACATCTTTTCCCATAGAAGTTGATCCAGTTGCGGACAACAATGAAATACGTTGATCTTCTGCCATCCACTTACCAACTTCTGCTCCTCCATTTATAACACATGATACCCCATGAGATATATTGTTATTATTCAAAACATCAGAAATTATATTTTGACAAGCTATACTGCACAAGGGTGTTTTTTCGCTTGGTTTCCAAATACAAACATTACCACAAACCCAAGCTAAGGCAACATTCCAACTCCAAACGGCTACAGGAAAATTAAAAGCTGAAATTATACCCACAACACCTAGAGGATGGTATTGATCAAAAAGACGATGAGATGGACGTTCAGATGTCATAGTTACGCCATGTAATTGTCTTGAAAGACCAACAGCAAAATCACAAATATCAATCATTTCCTGTACCTCCCCTAGTCCTTCCTGTAATGATTTTCCCATTTCCCAAGAAACCAATTGTCCTAAGAAAGTTTTTTTCTCTCTAAGTCTATTTCCAAATTGTCGAACCAATTCGCCTCTTTGTGGTGCAGGAATTTTTCTAAAGCTCAAGAAAGCATTTTCAGCTTTTTCAATTATATCCTCATAATCATCTACTGATGCTGATTCAACCTGACCAAGTAGGCTATTATCTACTGGGCTGAATGAAGATATTTTAGGTCCTGAAGCAATCCATAAGTCGCCTGCACTACATGCTTTTTGATTTGAATTTATTCCTAGATTTTTTAATACAGTTTTAATTTCCATCTCTATCTATAATATTTATTTTTTTATCTGAGCGGTAAAGGTACTCTCAAATATTCGATCAGCGTTGGCCGTTTCAAAACCTTCTCTACGGTGTTTACGCTCTAATTCTGTCCTTTTTAAATGGAGGTATTGAGGAAGTGGACTCCTCTCGGCAAATTCAACATAACTTCCAGCAATATTTTTTGTTTTTTTGCTATGAAACTCAGCCTCAACTATATTAGCAACTGAACTGCTTTGACGTAAAAGTCCGTCTTTACTGGTTTTGATTTCACCCCCTGAAGTATTAAGTTTTATTCCAATACCCTTAAGAAATATATTGAAAGATTTTAATTTGTCATATGGATCTGGGAGATCATGAACGCTAATGGTATAATGATTGAGATAGTATCTATTATAGATTACCCAAGCTGCATATTCGCTTTCTTTTAGTAACAATTCATAGTCTTCAAGTTTAGGTAAGTCCCAAAGAGGTGTTTGAAAATAATTTGCTACTTCTTTTGAATCCTCAAGATCTAATTCATCTACAGGGTCATTTTTTATAGAATCAGTATATGATCTAATAATATTTTGCGCATCTAACGAAAGATTATTTACTTTGAGTTCACTTATAAAAATACGCGGTAAATCTTCCGTTGGGGGTGAATACCAGAAAGCATCTAATTTTTTAGCCTCAAAATGATAAAAATCCATTCGAGTATAACCATGTGCTAAAAATATTTTTTCAAATGAAGTTATTCCTAAATTAGAAACTCCCAATGTCCTAAAAGCAATATGATCATTAATAATCTCATTTTGACTATTGACTATTCCTTCCTCAACCATAGCTTTTGCTATTTTACTAACGTCAGGTACACGTTTAGAATAAATATTGAACAAAGCATCTAAAATCTGAGTCATTGTTGTTTTACTTCTAAACTTCATCTTCTAATTATTTATATTCATAAAAATAAAACTCCTTGGGCTATATTTTAATCTTTTTAATAAGAATTTCTTCTTAATAGTAATATCCCTAAGAAAAAAAGAAAAGTGTATTTTTAGAAAAAAATACAATTGAGCGCTATTGTTTATTACTTAAGTTTCCCTTTCATTTTTGTTATTTCGCGTTTACCTTTTCCAATATTTTATTTCTTTTCAGATGTTATTTGTTTTCTGTTGTATAGGGTGTTTAAATACAGATTAAAAGTTGTAAGGTCAAACTTAAAATTCGTTTTCCCTCATTTTAGCAGTAATAAAATCCTTCAAATAGAAAAAAAATTTTATTCTCATTTTAGTGATTTATTATTAGAAATAATAAAATCTATGGGGATGAATAGAAATGAAATGATAAGTAGATTTAAATTAAAAAATATTGAAGTTTTAAAGACTTTTGAAAATCAAAAATCATCCGTATTCCTTGTCTGTGGTCATTATTCATCTTGGGAGTGGATGATGTCTTTGGGTTATCATATTAAACACAATGGGTATGGAATTTATCGTCCTATTCGAAATCCTTATTTCAACTCTTTAATCAATCGTATCAGAAGTCGTCATAATGCATACATGATTCCCCAAAGCAAAGCACTAGAGATTATAAAACAAAAAGAAAATAGAAACGAACTTGGTATTTATGGTTTTGCTAGTGATCAATCTCCTCGTCCAAAACCCCTAACATATTGGAGAAACTTTCTAGGAGCATATGTTCCAGTATATAATGGTGCTGAGCGATTAGCAACTGAACTTAACATTCCTATTGTTTTCTCAAAAATTAAAAGGATCAAACGTGGGTTTTACGAAGTTGAATTTAAACTTTTAACTGATGATCCAAAATCTATGAAAAAAAATCAGATTACAGACATTTTTACTGAATGGCTTGAAGCCCAAATTATGGAGGATCCAAGCCAATACTTTTGGACACACAATCGTTTTAAATATGCTAAAAAAGCTGTTTAATCTCATTAATAAACTTCTTTGCAAGATCATCAGCAGAAACTTGGGTTTTAGCTTCGGTAATTACTCGAATAATTGGTTCTGTATTAGATTTTCTTAAATGAATCCACTCCTCAGAAAAATCAATTTTTAATCCATCGACAGTAGACATATGGTTGTTACGATATTTACTTTTTATAGTTTTAAAAATTTGAAAAACATCAACTTCCTTTTTCAAAATAATTTTTTTCTTGGACATAAAATAAGAAGGGTAAGATGCCCTAATATCTGAAACACTTTTCTTACGTTCTACTAAAAGAGATAGAAATAAAGCTACACCTACTAAAGCGTCTCTTCCATAATGAATCTCAGGATATATAATACCACCATTACCTTCTCCTCCAATTATGGCTCCTACTCTTTTCATTTCAATAACTACATTTACCTCACCGACTGCACTTGCTGTATAAGATCCACCTAATTTATTGGTTATGTCTGCAAGTGCTCGAGTTGAAGATAGGTTTGAAACTGTTGGACCTATTTTTTTTGAAAGTATAAAATCTGCGCATGCAACAAGTGTATATTCTTCTCCAAATGATCTACCTTTTTCATCGACAAATACCAATCGGTCAACATCTGGATCAACAGCTATTCCAAAATCAGCTTTGTTTTTAACAACAGCTTCACAAAGATCCCTCAAATTTTCTTCCAAGGGCTCAGGATTGTGAGGAAAATCTCCATTGGGGGTGCAATGAATTTTTACTACCTCAACGTTTAAAGCTTCTAAAAGTTTAGGGATTATGACACCACCCGAGGAATTCACACCATCAACAACAACCTTAAATTTAGCTTTTTTGATATCAAATTTATTAACATATTTTAATGAAATAGTTGCATTAATATGTCTATCTAAATAATTAGAATTTTCACTAATAGTCCCTAGATTATCTATTTCCGCATAACTGAATTTTTCAGCCTCAGCTAAAACTATAATCTTAGAACCAGCATTAGAATCAATAAATTCGCCTGCTTCGTTTAATAACTTTAGAGCATTCCATATTTTGGGATTGTGACTGGCAGTAATAATTATTCCTCCATCAGCATTTTCCATTTGAACTGAAATAGCAACAGTAGGTGTTGTAGAAAGACCTAAATCAATAACATCAATTCCCATTCCTACTAGGGTATGATTTACCAATGAATGAACCATAGGTCCGGAAATTCTTGCATCTCTTCCAGTAACAACAGTCAATCTTCCTTCAGTTTTTCCTTTCAGCCACATTGCATAAGCAGAAGTAAAACGAACAATATCTAATGGAGTAAGATTTGAGTTTGGTAGATTCCCAATTGTTCCTCGAATTCCAGAAATGGACTTAATTAATGTCATTTAAAATAAATTATTTGCAATTTAATTGATAATATCTAGAAAAATATATCAATAACTTATAATTAACATGAATTATATTAATTATGAAAGTTGAGTATGTTTTAATTAAGAAAAAGTATATTCATGTTTTAATATTTAATGGATTCCAATAATTATAATTGAATAGGTGAATTTTCTTGCTCATGTATATTTATCTGGACCTAATACACCTCTAGCAATTGGAAACCTTATTGCTGACCGTGTAAAAGGAACAAAAATAAATCTTCTAACACCAGAAATCAGAGCAGGTGTAATTTTGCATAGAGAAATAGATAATTTTACTGACCAACATTATATATTTCGAGAATGTGTTTCAAAGTTATTCCCGAAATATCGCCATTATAGTAAGGTCATTGTAGATATGTATTTTGACCATTTTTTGGCATATAAATGGGATGTTTTTCATGAAATTTCACTTGATAAATTTTCAAATAATTTTTACATCCAATTAGGAAATAGAGCATCCGAATTTAATCCAGATATCCAGAAATTCATACTTAATCTAATAAAATATAATTGGTTTAAACATTACAGAACATTAACTGGACTTGAGGAAATATTAAATCAAATGGAAAAACGAACAAAGTTCCCTTCAAATTTAGCAGCATCAATTGATGAGTTAAAGCTAAATTATGATTACTTTATGGGTCATTTTTTTCAATTTATGAAGGAGGTTATTGAGTTCACTAAAATGAAGACTAAAGATTTATGAAACTAAACTATTCACATTTAATACTTTTTGTGATTTTGACTATATATATTACAATCACAGGCTGTTTATCAGAAAAAAAAATTACAGGAGCAGTTGTTAGTGCTAGAGAAGAAGCCTCTTCAATAGGTGTAGCCATAATGGAGAGAGGGGGGTCTGCATTTGATGCTATGATTGCAACAGATTTAGCTTTAACTGTCTGCTTTCCAAATGCAGGTAATATATCTGGCGGTGGATTTATGGTTTATAGAACAGCAAATGGAGAAAAAGGTAGTATAGACTATAGAGAAAAAGCACCTTTTGGCGCTTCAGTAGACATGTATTTAGATAATGAAGGTAATGTCATAGATGGAAAAAGCACTATCGGAGGATTAGCCGTTGGTATTCCAGGAACTGTTGCCGGTTTGGTTGCTATACACGAAAAATTTGGAACTCTTCCATGGGAGGATTTAGTTCAACCAGCTATTGATTTAGCATCAAACGGTTATTTAGTAACAAAAAAACAAGAAAATAGTTTTAATGCTAAAATAGAGGAATTTATAGCTGTAAATGGTCCTGATACATTTTATGCGCAAGGATTTAAATCAGGAGACCGAGTCAAAAATCTTGCTCTAGCAAATACTTTAAAACTTATCGCCAAATATGGAAAATCAGGTTTTTATGAGGGTCCAAATGCAGATAATTTAGTTGAAAGAGTAAAAGAAACTGGAGGTATAATAACACATGATGATTTACTTGCTTATAGCCCAGTTTGGCGTGATATAATTAGTTTCCAATATAAAGACTTGACAGTAAATTCTATGGGGCCTCCTTCAAGTGGAGGTATATGTTTGGGTCAAATATTAAAAATGATAGAACCATATGATGTTGGACAATATAAGCATAACTCAGAAAAAGCAATGCAAATTATAGTAGAGGCAGAACGAAGATCTTATGCAGATAGAAGTTTTTATTTAGGAGATCCAGACTTTTATAAGGTACCCACAAAAAAGCTACTAGATCAGGACTATTTAAATGAAAGAATGAAATCTTTTGACTTTGGTAAAGCAGCTGAATCAATTGATATTAATCCAGGAAGTATGACCTTTGATGAAAGTGAGGAAACTACTCACTACTCTATTGTAGACAAAATGGGAAATGCTGTTGCTGTAACCACTACTTTGAACGGGAGCTATGGCTCAAAAGTATTTGTGGATAAAGGTGGTTATTTTTTAAATAATGAGATGGATGATTTTAGTAGTAAACCTGGTGTACCCAATATGTTTGGATTGATTGGTGGTGAAGCAAATTCAATCGCACCACAAAAAAGAATGATTAGTTCAATGACTCCAACAATAGTTGAAAAAAAAGGTAAACTTTCTATGGTTGTTGGAACCCCTGGGGGTTCAAAAATAATTACTTCTGTTCTTCAGACAATATTAAATGTTTATGAGTTTGGAATGGATGTTCAAAACGCTGTTTCCGCTCCAAGATTTCATCACCAATGGCTGCCTGATAATATAGTTCTTGAACCAGGGCGTTTTAACCAAAATACAGTTAGAAAATTGCAGAAAAAAAATTATGATATCAAAGATGAATATAATGAAATTATAGGAAGGGTAGATGCCATTTTTATTTCAGATAATGGAGAGATATCTACAGGTGCTGATCCAAGGGGAGATGATAAAGGAGTTAACCTTTATTAATTAAAAAATACCTGCAATAATACATTATAAGTCTTATTTTTGTCGATTATTTTTATGAAAAAAACTGACAATTCAATACATATTGAAGGTGCTAGGGTTCACAATTTAAAAAATATAAATTTAAATATACCAAGGGATAAGCTGGTTGTAATCACAGGTTTATCTGGTAGTGGAAAATCTTCTTTAGCTTTTGATACAATCTATGCTGAAGGGCAGCGAAGATACATGGAAACATTTTCTGCTTATGTGCGTCAATTTCTTGGAAACATGGAAAGGCCTGAAGTGGATAAAATTGATGGCCTATCCCCTGTTATTGCTATTGAACAAAAAACAACATCCAAAAGTCCTAGATCAACCGTGGGAACGATTACAGAATTGTATGATTATTTGAGATTGTTATTTGCAAGAACTGGAACAGCATATAGCTATGTCTCAAATGAAAAAATGATTAGTTATTCAGATAGTCAAATACAAAATTTAATTCTTGACGAATATGTAGACAAAAGAGTAATTCTTCTTGCTTCCATTATTAAATCAAGAAAAGGACATTATCGAGACTTATTTGACTCTCTTTCTCGACAAGGATTTTCAAAAGTAAGAGTAGATAATATTATAGTTGATTTAACTCCTGGAATGAAATTAGATCGCTATAAAATTCATGATATCGAACTTGTGATTGATCGGTTTAAGGTTAAAAATGATAATGATTTTTTGAAAAGACTTGAAGAGTCAATGGTTACAGCTATGCATTATGGACAGGATGTTATTATGATTCTGGATGTTGAAAAAAATACTGCTAGATATTTCAGTAGAAATTTGATGTGTCCTAGCTCAGGTATATCATATCCCAATCCAGAACCTAATAGTTTTTCTTTTAATTCGCCTAAAGGGATGTGCGCTTCATGTAAAGGACTAGGAGTAAAACATAAAGTGAACTTAAAAAAATTGATTCCTGACGGTAGTTTATCAATTTCCCAAGGAGGAATTGCACCACTTGGAACAAAAAAGGGGAATTGGACATTCAAACAGATTGAAACCATTGCAACTTGCTATAATTTTTTATTGACTGACCCAATTAATAAAATCCCAAAGTCTGCTATGGATGTAATAATAAAGGGGAGTCGAGATAAATTTGATATTCCTTCAAAGACACTGGGAATAACAAGAACTTATAAAATTGATTTTGAGGGTTTTGAAAATTATATTGAAAATGCGTACAATGAAGCCCCAACTGCAAGTATTAAACGTTGGGCAGCAGATTTTATGGACAGTTATAATTGTACTGAGTGTGAGGGATCTAGATTGAGAAAAGAAGCTTTACATTTCAAAATTCTAGATAAAACTATCGCTGAATTAGCAAAAATGGATCTGAAAGATTTGTATGATTGGATTAAGCAACTATTGAAAAATTTAAATAAAAATGAGCAAATAATTTCTTCTGAAATAATTAAAGAAATTCTTGTTCGACTAAAGTTTTTAATTGATGTAGGATTGGAATATCTTCAGCTTAATCGTTCATCTAAATCTCTTTCTGGTGGAGAAGCACAAAGAATTAGGTTAGCAACTCAAATTGGTTCGCAGCTTGTAGGAGTATTATATATTTTAGATGAGCCAAGTATCGGACTTCATCAAAGAGATAATAATCGATTGATAGATTCTTTAGGTTCACTAAGAGATTTAGGGAATTCAGTTTTAGTAGTAGAGCATGATAAAGATATGATGTTACGTGCAGATCATGTAATCGATATGGGCCCTCGTGCTGGAAAAAATGGTGGTGAAATTATTTCTCAGGGTTCTCCTAAGGAAATTCTTAGCCAACAAACACTAACATCAAATTTCTTGAACGGTAATTTTCGTATCGATATTCCAGAAAAAAGGAGAAAAGGTAATGGATATAAAATTAGTCTAAGGGGTTGCACAGGAAATAATTTAAAAAATATTGATATTGATATCCCTCTTGGTGTTATGATTGGGGTAACGGGTGTATCGGGTAGTGGAAAATCCACACTAATTAATGAGACACTATACCCTATTCTAAATAGTCATATTTATAAAGGGGTTAAGGTTCCTTTACCTTATCAGAGTATAAAGGGTTTAAAAAACATAGATAAAGTAGTAGATATAAATCAAAACCCCATTGGACGAACACCAAGGAGTAATCCTGTAACCTACTGTGGAGTTTTTAGTGAAATAAGAAGTCTTTACACAAAAACACCAGAAGCACAAATAAGAGGTTACAAGGCTGGACGTTTTAGCTTTAATGTGATTGGAGGAAGATGTGAAACTTGTCAAGGCGGTGGAATGAAAGTTATCGAAATGAACTTTCTTCCAGATGTTTATGTAGAATGCGAAAGTTGTCAAGGGAAACGTTTCAATCGTGAAACATTGGAAATAAGATTTAAAGGAAAATCTATTTCTGATGTTTTAAATATGTCAATAAATGAAGCTTGTAAATTCTTTGAATCTATCCCTAAGATATACAGGAAACTTAGAACTATTCAAGATGTAGGATTGGGTTATATTAATTTAGGTCAATCTTCAACTACGCTTTCTGGTGGCGAGGCACAAAGAATTAAATTAGCTGCTGAATTGTCTAAAAAGGATACTGGTAAAACATTTTATATTTTAGATGAACCAACTACCGGACTTCATTTTGAAGATATTAGAGTACTTTTAAATGTTTTAAATATTTTAGTAGATAAAGGTAACACTGTATTAATTATTGAACACAATCTGGAAGTTATAAAGCAAGTTGACTACATTTTTGATATCGGACCAGAGGGAGGTCGTTATGGTGGAGAATTAATTTGTGAGGGTAATCCGCAGGAAATTATAAATCATCCAACAAGTCATACAGCAAAATTTTTAAAAAAAGAATTAGAATTAATTCAACCTTTAAGATGAAAGAAGTACGAATGAAAAACTGGAATGAAATAAAAACAAATGACTCTTGGTCCCTTTTTAAAATTATGAGTGAATTTGTAAATGGATATGAAAAACTCAGTTCTATTGGACCATGTATTTCTATTTTTGGATCTGCAAGAACACCTTCGAATCATCCTAATTACAAACTAACGGTAGAAATTGCAAAATCTGTTTCTGAATCTGGGTATGGTATTATAAGTGGAGGTGGTCCAGGTATAATGGAAGCAGCAAACAAAGGAGCTCAAGAGGCTAATGGAGTTTCAGTAGGTCTAAATATAGTATTGCCCTTTGAACAAGAAAGTAATCCATACATTGATAAAGATAAACTTATAGATTTTCAATATTTCTTTGTGCGTAAAGTCATGTTTATAAAATATGCGCAGGGCTTTATCGTTATGCCTGGTGGGGTTGGTACCCTAGATGAACTCTTTGAAGCTTTTACGCTATTGCAAACTTCTAAAGTAAATAAATACCCAATTATACTTGTAGGGGTTGAATATTGGAATGGTTTAATAGAATGGATTAAAAATAGACTTTTAAAAGAGCATAATATAAGTCCAGAAGATTTAGATCTAATCGAGGTTGTTGACACCAAAGATCAGGTAATGGAATGCTTGAATCGTTTTTATATTAAGGATAATTTTAAGCCAAATTTTTAAATGTTTAAAGTTCACAAAATAAAAATATTATTTTTTTCGATAATCAGTTTTATTGGGATATTAGCTAATGGTCAAAACAGTTATCTGATTGACGCAAATGTTGACCTAGAAAGTCAAACATTAATTGTTTCTCAAACTTTAATATTTAAAAACCCTTCTAATAAAGAATTAAGAAAGATATATCTTAGTGATTGGGCGAATTCTTATGAAGGAACAGAATCTCAATTAGTTAAGCATTTAGCAAACCAATTCAATCGTAGTTTTTATTTAAGTTCTAAAAATAAATTAGGTTTTACGAATATTAAACAATTAAGTATAGGTGATAAACAACTCGAGTGGTCTCGTATGAAAGATCAGCTTGATTTAATTGAGGTTGTATTGGAAAAACCTTTAAAAACTGGAAATCATCTAAAACTTAATTTAATTTATGAGATAAAAATTCCAGATGACAAGTTTACCGGGTATGGTATAAATTCAAATAATAGAATTTTCTTTCGTGACTTTTTTATTAGCCTCAACCCTTATATAAACAACAAATGGCTCCTGCAGAGTAACCTTGGGCTAAGAGATAATAGTAATATAAATTCCAATTATTTAATAAATTGGACTTACCCTGAAAACTATAATTTAGTCAGTAATTTATATCAAATTAAAGCATTAAAAAGTTCAAAAAATGGATATAAAGTAACACAATGGAAAGGAGATAGTGTATCCAGTCCAGAATTTATTTTTGATAACGAAAATAAATTTCAGAATATTTCTTTTGAAGATAATTTTACAATTGTCACAGATATAATTCCAAATAAAAATTCAGAAGTCGAATTAAAGGAGTCTTTAAAACAGATATATAACTTCACAAATAGTCTACTTAGTCCATTAGAACACAAAAAAGTACTTATACTAAAAAAGGATTACTCAAAAAATCCGTTAGTCGGAATCACTGAAGCACTTTCATTCTTAAATCCATTTAGTGATTCTTTTATATATGAAACTAAATTTATCAAGGCTTACTTAGCAACTTATCTTCATGAACTCCTAAACATTGACAAACGTAAAAATCATTGGATTCCTGGAGGTATCCAAACTTATGTTATGATGAAATATGTAAAATCATTTTATCCAAACAACAAGTTTCTAGGAGCATTAAAGGATTTTAAAGTTTTAGGAATCCGCCCTTTTAATAGTTACAGCGCTGCTCAGATTGGATTTAACGAAAGCTTCTCATTTATTTATGAATTTGGAGAGCACGCAAATACTCAACAATCGGACACATTAGAAAGAGGAAAATTAACCAAATCAAATGAGCTTTATTTCTCTCCATACCATGTTGGTTCAGGATTGTATTATTTAGATCAGTATTTAGGTGGAGATTTACTTGATGAAAGCCTTTTAAAATTTAGTTTTAATAAAGGATTGTTAACATTACAGGAGATATTGTCAAATAAAACATCTAAAAAATTAGATTGGTTCTTCAATGAATATCTTTCTGATAGAGAAGCGTTTGATCTTTATATAAAAAACGTTGTGAAAAACAAGGATTCAATTTCTGTTACAATTTCAGAAAAAAAATCACATGCAGTTCCCTTTAAATTAGACCTTATAAAAGACGACAGCATTATAACAGAAAAATGGATTTATCACCCTGGAAAAGATACTATCATGAAATTTAAAAAAGAGGATCTGGATTTCATAGCTATTAACTCTAATCGTTTTTTACCTGAAAAAAACAGGCCTAACAACTGGAAAAACTTAAAATCTTCAACTGGTTTAAAACCATTAAAACTCACTTTTTATGGGGATAGTGAGGATCTTAAGCGCAATCAATTATTTTACCATCCAATATCAGATTATAATGCTTATGATGGATTTACAGCTGGAATGAGACTATATAACACAAGAGTCAAAAATCAACCATTTGAAATTGATTTACACCCTCAATATACATTCAAGGAAAATACTTATGTTGGTTTTTTTAGGACTCGATATCGCTTTATAAATCATAAAAGCAAAAATTACCTAAATCAAGTATTTATAACAGGAAAAAGCTATCATTACAATACAAATCTGAGATATACATCATTGCAACCTTCATTTTCCATGTATTTCAGACCATTTGATTTGCGCTCTAATAAGCGTCAACTTTTAAATGTTTCGTGGTATAATGTTTTTCGAGATCGAGACCCTGATATTGAAGTAAATCCTGATTACAGTGTTTTACGTTTTTTACACCGTTATGAAAATGCAGATGCAGTAAATGTTTTTTCTACAAACTCAAACTTTGAGATTTCTAATAAATTTGGTAAGATCTCTTTTACTAGTCAATATCGTAAACTATTCCCTAGTGGACGACAATTTTCAATACGTTTCTTTGCTGGTAAATTTCTATGGCATAACACAACTGAAACACAATTCTTTGATTTTAATTTAAATCGCTCTCCGGATTATCTTTTTCGATATGATTATATAGGTAGATCAGATGAAACAGGAATCTGGAGTCAACAGTTTGTCCCTGCTGAGGGTGGTTTTAAGGCTTTTTTTAATGAATCATCTGCTAATAATTATATGACATCAATTAACGCTTCGATCGGGATTTGGAAATGGATTGAATTTTATGGAGACATAGGTTTATTAAAAAATATTAATCGCCCATCAAAAAGTTATTTTGATTCTGGAATAAAATTTAATTTGGTACCTGATTATTTTGAGATCTTTTTTCCTCTATACTCATCAAATGGATTCGAGCCTACTCAGTCTCAGTATGCCACAAAAATTCGTTTTATTTTTTCTCCACGCTTGAAGACTTTAAGTAGTTTATTTTCACGCAAATGGTTTTAAAATGAATTAAAATTAACCGATGAGGTTATATCTTTCTCATATGGTTTTTTTGTATTATTGCAATGATTTATGAATGTACACAACAAAGAAGAAGATCTTAAAATTTCATTCGAAGCTTTCAAAGAGCGTGTTATTCAAGATTACAAAATTGCTGTCACCAGTCGAGAATGCAGTGTATTAGGTAGACGTGAGGTTTTTTCTGGAAAAGGAAAATTTGGGATTTTTGGAGACGGTAAAGAATTACCACAATTGGCAATGAATCACTTTTTTAAAAATGGTGATTTTAGGTCAGGCTATTATCGTGATCAAACTTTACTCATGGCTCAAGGTCACTTGACTATATCAAATATTTTTTCAGCATTATATGCGGATTTAGATTCTGAGCGAGAACCAATGTCCGGCGGTCGTTCAATGGGAGGGCATTTTGTAACTGCATCAAGAAAAGAAAACGGAGAATGGCTTAATGTAATGGAAATGAAAAATCACAGTGGTGATGTATCTCCTACTGGTTCTCAAATGCCAAGACTCCTTGGCCTAGCTCAAGCTTCAAAGATTTACCGCAGTTACAAAACTAAAGATCGCGATAAGTTTTCAAATAATGGGAATGAAATAGCTTGGGGTACAATTGGGAATGCAAGCACTAGTGAAGGAATGTTTTTTGAAACAGTAAATGCTGCTGGTGTCCTTCAGGTTCCGATGGTTTTAAGTGTCTGGGATGATGGATATGGAATTTCTGTTTCTAATAAGGACCAAACTACAAAACAAAGTATATCGGAGGCTCTTAAAGGTTTTCAACGATCCCATAGTGAACAAGGGTTTGAAATTTTAACGGTTAAAGGTTGGGACTACCTAAACTTGATAGAAACATATGAATATGCATCACGTATTGCTAGAAAAGATCATATTCCAGTTCTTATTCATGTTACAGAGCTAACACAGCCCCTAGGACATTCTTCTTCAGGATCACATGAAAGATATAAGTCTAAAACTAGACTAGAATGGGAAAAACAACATGATTGCAACTTAAAAATGCGTGAATGGATTCTAAATGAAGGCTTATCGACAGAAAAAGAACTTGAAAACATAGAAAAAGAAGCAATTAGTCAAGTACGTGCCATCAGGCGTGATTCTTGGAATGCTTATAAAGCACCAATCATAAAGGAAAAAAATAAATTTTTAAGCTTTGAGTCTATCCTTAAGGAGAAAACGCACAACGATCCAAAAATACAATTAATATATGACCAATTAGACCAAACAGAAGAAGTCAGCTATAAAGAACTTATATCGGCAGGAAGAAAAATTAATCTTCTCCTCGCAAGAAATCATGGATCTATTGTTAAAGATTATAAATCATGGTATGAAAATCTTCTTAATACATTAAAACAAAAAATCTCATCAAAATTGTATTCTACAAAAAAAGAGGATTTAATTGCATTCAAAAGTACTCCTCCTAAATATAATGATGAAGATATATCAGTTGATGGAAGAGTAATTATTCGGGATAATTTTGAGGCTTTATTTAAAAAATATGACAATCTCCTTATGTTTGGTGAAGATGTTGGAAAAATTGGCGATGTAAATCAGGGAATGGAGGGACTACAGAAAAAATTTGGAGAAATTCGAATTGCAGATACAGGGATTCGAGAAGCTACTATTGCTGGACAGGGAATCGGCCTTGCACTAAGAGGATTTCGACCAATAGCTGAGATTCAATATCTTGATTATATTTTGTATTGTATTCAAATATTAAGTGATGATTTAGCTTCTATGAGCTACAGAACTGTAGGTAAGCAAATTGCGCCATTAATCATTCGAACCCGAGGACATAGACTTGAAGGAATTTGGCATTCTGGATCACAAATGGCAGCAATGATTCATTTACTTCGTGGAATACACATATTAACACCAAGAAATATGACCCAAGCCGCTGGATTTTATAATACTCTAATGCAGATTGACCAACCGGCGGTAGTAGTTGAATGTTTAAATGGATATCGCATAAAAGAAAGACCACCAGTAAACCTTGGTGAATTTACTGTTCCTTTAGGAAAAATTGAGGTAGTCGTTGAAGGAGAAGATATAACCGTGGTATCATATGGCTCTACATTAAGAACTGTAGAAGCAGTAACAAAGCGTCTAAACCAAGAGGGGATATCAATTGAAATTATTGATATTCAAAGCTTGATACCTTTTGACCTGTCAAATGAAATTTGTAAGAGTATTGCAAAAACTAATAGATTACTAATTGTTGATGAAGATATGCCAGGGGGAGCATCATCATATATATTGCAACAATTATTAGAAAAACAAAATATTTTTGAGTTATTAGATTCTGCACCTAAGTTACTATCTGCAAAATCACACCGTCCAGCATATGGTGGAGATGGAGAATATTTCTCTAAACCTTCTGAAGATGATATTTTTGAATCGGCGTATACGATTATGAATGATTCAAATCCTACTAAATTTCCATTATAATCTTTAAAAGCATCCTTATAGGGTAAATAGTTTAATTAATAATTCTTCCATAGTTTGCTTATATGTTATATTATTTGTGTTTATCCCTTTACTTTTTAAATCGGCTTCCATTATATGATCCATTGCTAAAGAAATTTGACGCATATTTAATCTTTTAGCAGCTGCTGAATATTCAGAAATAAAAAAAGGATTTATTCCTAAAATTTTTGGATCACTAGTAACTCCTTTAAGTAATAATAGTTTTTTAAAATAATTGTATAAGTTTGATAATACTAAAACTAGTGGATGATCTTTTGTGTTTCTGTTAAGAAATTGAATTATTTGAAAAGCTTTAGAGAAGTTTCCAATACCAATAGCTTTCTGCAATTCAAAACTGTTATATTCCTTACTTATGCCTATATGTTTTTCAATATGTTCCTCAGTAACAACATCTCCAACTGTTACTATAATTTTTAACTTTTTTAACTCCTGGTCTAAATTTCCTAAATTCGAACCTACATAGGTAGCCAATAACTCCGTTGCAAGGGGAGAAATCTCAATGTCTAAAATTTCAGCCTGTCTTTGAATCCAAGAATTTAGCTTGTTTTCATATATCGGCTTTGCCAGAAGTAAATCACCATTTTTTTCTATTGCCTTAAATAATTTTTTACGCTTATCAAAAATTTTATTTTTATAGCAAATAATTAATATTGTCTGCAAATTTGGTTTTTGAGCATAACTAGTAATCACATCAAGTTCATTCGTATTAATAAGTTGAGCATCTTTCAAGACTACTGTATTATACTTAGAAAGCATAGGATACCTCTTAGCACATTCAAGTATTTGAATAGCTTTAGCTTCTTTTCCATAAAAAACAGATAAATCAAAGTCATTTGATTTGTCGTTAGACAACTTTTCCATTAGCACTTTCAAGGTAGCATCTATAAAAAAAGATTCCGTTCCAGATAAAAGGTATAATGGAGAAAATTGATTTCTTTGAATTTTAGAAAGGAGTGAAAAGAACTCTTTCATTAGAAAAATTTATTGCATTTTTACATGATGGAGAAACTAAATTTTCCAGAATT
>Ga0315330_10001317_pt1 | contig 16636 bp, 12 predicted proteins | sample M140m34915metaG_FD_203453 | JGI IMG/M metagenome (GOLD analysis project Ga0315330, IMG submission 203453) | Ammonia-oxidizing marine archaeal communities from Monterey Bay, California, United States - M1 40m 34915 | ecosystem: Environmental > Aquatic > Marine > Intertidal zone | place: USA...
CAATACATATATTTTCTACTTGATAAAAACCAGAACTACACATGTATGGGTTGGAGTCAAAAATAGTAATTATTCCATCATCATCATGATCTAATTCAGAAGCGTCTGTAAAGAGTGGGTTCATAGAAGTGCCAACTCTAGATGGCCAATTTTTCTGTGTTGTCATGAGTCTTGATCCATCTCCTATGGCTCCGTCATATGGCCTTCCCCAGCAATAAGCAGAACCATTAGTCTTGATTGCGCATGTATTCTGAAGTCCCGATTCTATTCCAGAAAATGAGTGGTTGCCTGTTACATTGAAAGGATATGGTTGATATATTCCATTTCCCCATTGATCCAAAGGCCCTCCATCTCCTAATCCCCCATGCCAATTCTCTCCCCAACATTTAGATTGCCCGGTATCTAAAATTAAACAATAAAAAGCACCACCTGCGGTTATGGATACTGGATTATCGCCTTCTTCCAGTATAACTAAGGTTGGAGTAGTTTTAGTCTGATTATTACCATTACCAAGTTGTCCGACGCTACCTGCTCCCCAACAATAGACATTTTGATCCATTGAAATTGCACAGACACTTTCTTTGGCAAGAGCGATAGCAACTGCTTCTCTATCTCCTGGCAATTCGACTAATTCAGGGGAGCTTAGAGAATTATAATTCCCTTGTCCGAGTTGTCCCCAGTTATTTCTACCCCAACAGTAAATTGAATGGTCTTCAGTAATTGCACAAGTAAAACTATCACCAGCATCAACAGAAATAGCAGATTTATTTTCGGGGAAGTCTACAACTTGAGGAAATGAAGTCCCGCTTAATTCCCAATAATTGTTATCGCTATTAATTTCTGTACAGCTATCTTCATCCTCATCACAAGTCCATCCAGCACCTAATTGCCCCCAGTTATTTTGACCCCAGCATACGGTTTCTGAATTATTCAATATTGCACATTTGTGCTGCGTCTCTGAAGAAGAAATAGAAATCGCAGATGTATTTTCTGGAAGAAGAACCGATCTTGGTGTAATTATCTCTCGGTCTTGTCCAGTATTATCGGATACATCATTATCTCCATTTCCTAATTGACCATATGCGTTTCCACCCCAACAGTAAACATCACCTTCGGTGTTTAACGCGCATGTCGATTGGCCTCCAGCAACTACTTCTACAAAGTATCCATAATGGGAATATAGAGAATTGGCATTAGTAGGATAATTTTTGTTAGTTTCACTACCGTATTGTAAGCCTTGTCCTGGAGTATGTATATATCCTATTGTTCCAAAGTAATTTCTGCCCCAACATAATACATCTCCATTTGATACAGCACATGCATATTGGTCCCCAACAGAAATTGTATCATTTGAGTAAATTGATCCAGATTGAAAACCCGGCATATTTAATGATCCTATAGTGTAGTACTTCCTTGTTTCTTCATCCAAGGCCGTCTCCTCATAATTTGAAGATAACGCGGTTAAAGGAGCAACAATCATCAAGAAGCACATTGTCAAACTAATTATAGAATCAACGAGATTAGGTCTAAACATAATAGCCGGTAATATACTTAATATATTATTTATACGTAAATAAATTGAGATAATAGGAAATAAATAATATTTTTAAAAAAAATATAATTAATAATATTGATATGATGTACAAATACCGGAGAACATGGAAAAAGAAGGGGCATTTCGAGAAGTACCATACATGGGCGTAATTTGGGTAGTTTCTGAAGCAGTAAAAAGAGGTTTTTGGAACGGTAATCCTGATTGGTGTAATCTTGGCCAAGGACAACCCGAGATAGGAGAAATGGAAGGCGCCCCGGATAGACTTAGAAATGTATTAATTGAACCTGAAGATCAGGCTTATGGCCCAATAAATGGTACAGATGAGATGAGAGAAGCTGTTGCTAAACATTACAATAGATATTATCGACGAGGTAAGAAGCCGTATACTGCAGCCAATGTTGGAATAGCACAGGGAGGAAGATTGATGCTTAGTCGGATTTTTGGTGCAGTTCAAGGTAAGATGGGATATCAGATACCTGATTACACTGCATATCAAGATATGATGGATTATGCAACCCCTCGTTTAGAACCAATTTTAATCCCAACAAGAGAAGAAAATAATTTCTCAATACCCGCTGATGAATTCAGAAATATTGCCAAAAATCTGGATAGTTATTTAGTTTCAAATCCTTGTAATCCTACTGGCCATGTCATACAAGGAGACGAATTAGCATCATACTGCGAAACTGCAAGAGAAACAGGCTGTGTTTTATTGATGGATGAATTTTATTCTCATTTCATTTATGAGGGAAGGGATCCTGGTTGTGGTCCAGTATCAAGTGCTGAATTCGTTGATGATCCAGAAACAGATCCAATCCTAGTGATTGATGGGCTTACCAAATCATTTAGATATCCAGGATGGAGGATGGGATGGGTTCTAGGTCCATCAGAAATAATTGAGACTTTAGGTAGAGCTGCAAGTGCAATTGATGGAGGACCCAGTAGAGTTAGTCAAAGACTAGCATTGCGTGCATTAGAATCAGAATATGCAGATCAAGAAACTAGTGCATTAAGAGAAATGTTCTCAAAGAAAAAGAATATGATGGTTGATAGATTGACTAAGATGGGCATTAGATGTCTAAAAGGTGATTCTACATTCTATGTTTGGGCATGTGTGGAAGACTTACCTGAAGGATATAATACTGGCATAGATTTCTTTTGGAAAGCGCTGGATAGGAAAGTGATGACAGTTCCTGGTACATTTTTTGATGTGAATCCTAAACCTGTCCGAGATGAGCAACAATTCGATAAATGGGTCAGATTTTCATTTGGTCCTTCTTATGATAATGTAGACTTGGGATTAACTAGATTAGAAGAAATGTTGATGTAATTTAAATTATAATATTTTCAATAATTGCGAATATTGATAAATTATAGGTCAAAATATTAAACCTAAGTTGTCCAGCCTAAACCCGTGGGCAAGTTATCAGAGGAAGAGGCTACGGCGATTTTGAAGAAAACATATAAAAAGTATGTTGAAGAACCTGAATTAACAACTAGGTTGGAAAATATCCCCAAATTGTTGGCTAAATTTGATGGTAATTATGACACAATGATTAAAAAATTACTTCAGAAATATGCTAAGGAAGCGAAAGCTAAACCAAAAAAGAAAATTGAGGTAGTAGAAGAAGTTCCTGAGCCAGAAGAAAAACCTAAGAAAAAGAAGAAAAAGGAAATAGAAGTATCAGAAGATGATGCCAAGGCTGAATTGGCTGCTGAAATTGAAGCCAGTGAAGCAAAAGAGCAAGCCAAGGCTGATGCAGAAGCGAAGAAAGAAAAGATAGCGGCTGCAAAGGCACAAGCAAAAGCCAATGCCAAAGCTGATGCTAAGGCTAAAAAAGATGCTATTGCTTCAGCCAAAGAAGCTGCAAAGGCACAAATGCAGGCTAAAAAAGCTGAAGCAAAGGATGCTAAAGAAGCTGTTAAAGCCCAAGCACAGGCTAAAAAAGCAGAGTTAGAAAGAAAAGAAGCTGAAGCAAAGGCTGCTGCTGCTCAAGAGATGATGGCAAAGGCTGCAGAAGACTCCATGGCTTCTAGAGAGTCTTTACAGGCTAGAGAAGAAGAAGCAAAAGAAAAGGTAGCAGAAGAAACGGAAAAGAGTAAAGTATTGATGAAAGAAGCAAAAGAAGCCATGGCTGCTGCTAAAGAAGCAACAAAGGAATTACAAAAAGAAATGAAAGCAACTGCCAAAGCTGAAGCCGAAGCAAAGAAAGTTACAATGGAAAGAAAGATTGCTGAAAAACAGATTAAAGAGGCTAGAAAGGCCCAAGAAAAGGCCCAAGAAGAGTTAGCTAAGCTTAGTGAGATTAAAGGAAAGGCCGAAGAAAAAATAGAAACTGAGGGAGAAAAGAGGGCAATTAAAGAAGAAGAGGCTAAAAAAGCAATGGCCGAAAGTAAAGAAGCTTTACATAAAACAAAAGGACAATTGAGTCATGAAAGAAAGGCAGCAAAAAGTGTAGTCAAAGAAATTGCTGCATTAGAAAAAGATATAGAATTAGCAAAGGCTGAAGCTGCAAAAGCACAAGCAGAAAAAGAAGAAATGCAAGAACAGATAAAGGCAGAAAGAGAATCTATAAACGAGACACTAAGAAAGGCCGAAAAGGTTCAAGCTGAGTTGGATAGAATGGAAGCTGAAGCAGACGGTGAAGTTGATCAAGTTGTAGGCATGGAATCAGAAAAGCAAAGGGTAGAAAGAGAAGCTATGGAAGCAGAGTTGAAATTAAAAGCTAATTTAATGGTTAGAGAAGAATTAGTTCTCGAAAGAATAGCACTTAGAGTTCATCAAGTTAATTGGAAAGTAATTGGCGATGCAGATTTTGATGAATCGGATGACTTGACTAAAATAGACGGTATTGATCAATTTGTAGAAAGAAAATTAAATGCATTAGAAATTATATCATATGAACAAATCAGTAGAATGGATGCGAAAAATATGGAAATAATAAATAATGCAATTGAATTCCCTCCTGGAAGAATTGAAAAACAAGGATGGGTAGAAAAGGCATTAGATCTAATGATATGAGTATTAAATACTAGAATACACATTATATCCACTCAAAGGTGGAGTATATACATGTAATTCAACAAGACCGGAGTCTCCCTCGTTAGATACGACATGAATATCTTGCTCTTCTGCTGCACATACTTCTCCTGAGTTCCTTATTATTGATTTAGTTGGGAATGCTAGGCCACTGTCATTAGTTTCATAGATTGTTTCCGTAGATGTACCAGAAATTATCAGAAATGCGCAATCACTTCCAACATGGTCATGTATAGGAGTTTTTTGCCCTGGTTTCCAACAAATTGTTGCTAATTCATAAAAATCATTTTTCTTAACAACATGTCTTTGATATCCTTCTTTAGCATAACCAACACAGTTTTCTAACGCAGCAGAATTAGGTTTCAAATTTGATAATTTAAAGGCTAATTCATCTAGTCCTGGTCGCCTATCTATTGAATCTAACCAATTTACAAAATTAGTCATCTCTGGACAATTGGAAAGCAATTCTTCCCTTGTCTCTGGAGATAGTACTACCTGTGTCACCATGTCTCTGCTGGAGTAGTGATTATTGATGACCATTATGGTAGAATCACTTAACCAAAGGTAAACTACTTGTTATTTTGTCAATAGAATTTCTCATTCCCGGGCCTATTCCTACTACTGTTACAGTTCCAGCAGGTATTTCTGTATGACCTGCGTCTCTAACCATGTAGCAAATTAATCCTGCATCTTTAGCTTCACCGTATATCCTCTTCAATGCATCAACATTTGTAGTAGTACAAACGATTTTTCTTGCACCAGTTTTGAGATACTTATCGAGAATTTGTGGAGATTGGCGCTTTGCTTTAAGGATACATTCCGCCGTTGCATGACTGCACTGGGCTGCTAATTTACCACTTGAAAGATTAAGGTCATTTCGTGTGACCAAAACCATAGTTGTTTCATATCCGGTTTTTGACAAGTTCTTTCACCGCCAATGGTTTTTTTACAGACAAATGACGCGTCATTATTTCACTCAATGGTGAAGCAAGCCATGCTACAAAAAACATATTTCCTACTGCATGAAGTATATCAAATGGAATTCCTGACAGGATATAAACAAATAGTAAATCTGGTCCCAAAGTATGTAGAACACTAAGAGATACAATCCAATCAAAAATAAATGCACAAGACGCTGCCACCGCCATCAAAGATGTGTTAGAAGTAGCATTATTCAAATGTAATTTGTTAGACAATGTGGCTCCTATTATACCCACTAATGACCATCCAATGGCTTGATATAATGTCCACAATCCATGACCAATAAAAAGATTAGATACTAGTGCAACAGATGTTGCTAGAATGATTGATCTACTAACTCCAAAATATATGCCACTCATTAGAATTATTACTGTAACAGGCTGAACATTTGGTATTGGTTCAAGTAATATTCTTCCTGAAACTGCAAAAATACCTAGGAGAAACAGAACTATAGTATCACTCTGTGAAGATAAGTTTCTCTCAGTTTTCCATAAGGCCCAGCCTATCATAAATAGGAGTGTTAAATTAACTAAAAGGAAACCATAAGGCCCAAGGTTAACTGCATGTGCATCAATCATGTTCTCGTAACCCCATCGTCCACAACCATGTTATTCATAGTTGCGATTAATATGTTGCTATTTGCCAAGTCACTACACTATCTTCATCTAAGGCAAGGTCAGAAATTCCAACCATTGAGTAAGCACCGTTATGGAGAAGTTGCCAATAAGCTCCAGATGAACCATCGGATGCGCATTCATAAGCTTCACAAGGTGTAATTCCCGATATTGAGTCTATTTGTAGGCCAAAAGAAAATTCAGTTGAAGTTATTAAAAAAGTATTTCCAGTTGCTTCAATAGCCGCATTTAGTAAATCTAAACCATTGTCAAAATCTTCAAAACCGCCTACACAACCACCAGTTTGATTCCAGTCTTTATCAGTTTTGAAATCTGTTCCATCAAAATCAAAATGATGTCTGCCATCATCTAGTCCAGATGGAGAAGTTTCAGGTGAGGGGAAATGGAAACAAAATACTTGTTTACCATCCCATAAATCCGGAAGTCCGTAATGTGGATCATCTGCTTCGTCAACAAGTTCAGATGTCATCCTATTCCATTCTGTATTAATTGAAGAAAAAGTTATCAATATAAATACGAGGGAAAATGTTGCAAAGGTTTTAGGAAAAAGATTATTTTCACTACTTTTTGTAGATTGATAAATGAAAAATGAAATTATAATAAATGTAAGTGCAAATGGTATTAGGTTATTCATGGAATTTCAACCAAAAAAATAAGCAACATAAATATTGTTATTAAATTAAATCACTTTTAATATTAAATTTAATTATTATTCTATTAAATCTTCAATCTTTGATTTTAATAATTTATTCACTAACTTACCGTCTGCAGTACCCCCTAGTTTCTTCATAACTACTCCCATTAGTGGCCCTATAGCTCCAAAACCTCTATCCTTTACCATTTCATTCATTTCATTGATTGCTTCATCAATGGCAACTTCAACATCATCGGTATTAGCTGGAGAATATCCTAAATCTGAAACCTTTTTCTGCATCCAAGAGACAAGATTGGAATTTGAGATGTTAGAATTTATAGCTAATTTACTAATTGGTATAACTCCCTCTCGTGTCAATAAATTAGATTCTCTGAGGTGTATGGAAGACGCCAACACCGGGAACGGTATTGTTTCAGAATTTTCCAAAATTCCTGTTGCCCATGCTTTTGCTGGAAGAGGAGGAATAGAATGATTAATTTTTCCTTCAATTCCTTGTATTAATACATCATCTAATTCTGCTCTTATCACAGCATCTATTTGATTATTGGAAATTCCTATTTCTGAAATTCTTTCATAACGTTCTTGCTGAGTAAGTGGTAAATTACTCAATATTTTTTGCCATCTTTCTTTTTTTATGTTGAGAATTGGTACATCTGTCTCTGGGTACATACGTGCACCCCCTGGTAGTGGCCGCATTGCAGTAGTTGTTCCATCATCTGGTTGACCTTTTCTAGTTACAACATTTCTAACTTCTTGTGTGATCCTATGATAGGCTGATCTTGCTCTGTTTAATACCGATTCTAAGGCTAAATCTGATTGCCAATCGGGAGCGACACACAACACAAAAGCGTCTTTGTCTGATAAAGAAAGATTTTTGCCGATGGAACTTACCTCTGAATCTGTAATTCCATATGCAGGCAATTCATCGGAATGGAATATTCCTGCAACTCCAGCTAATTTTGCTGCACTTGCTAATTCTCTTCCAAGTCTTGGTAATTGAGAGCCATGAATATCATCTTTTTTACTGCCTAATTTACCAGCAAAACCCGGTAAAATTATACATTTAACGACTTCATTATTTGATATCGAGTTTTTCACCATACTTGATTCACAATTCAAAAATAATTTTGTAACATCATGTATTTCATGTTTTATTTTTGATTTAACATGTAATGCAACCCTATTTTCAACCGGTAATTCATCATTAGACCTATTAGGAGATAGTTTTGGAAGCTTTGCTTCACTACGTAATTCATTTGCTAATCTATACATATGTATCTGACGAGCCATTTCTAAGCGTATGATTTTGGGAATCCAGTCTAGATCTTGGCATCCTTTTATTTCCACTCTATCTCCACAAGAAATACTCACATTTAGATCTTGACGGATTGAGCCTAATCCCCTACGTACTCTACGAGTGTCTCGAAGTAAAGTTCCCAAACCAATTGCGCTTTCTTTGGCATGCTCGGGTGAAATGATGTCAGGTGCAGTTGCTATCTCTACTAACGGAATACCCAATCTATCTAAATTGTAATACACTATATCGCCATTAGATGTCTTTTCAGTAATAAGTTTCCTAGCAGAGTCTTCTTCAAGACAGATTACATCTATCCCAACATTTCCAGATTTAGTTTCTAAAATACCTTGATTGGCAATTAAAGTAGTTCTCTGAAAACCACTTGTATTAGATCCATCTACAACAGTCTTACGCATAGCCTGTAATGCTGTGACTGGTTTTGCATTCATCATTGCAGAGATTGTCAATACGACATCCACTGCATCATTATCGTGTGTATCCGGTGGTGCTTCATCTAATTCAATTAGACTTGCATTTGGAGATTGGAAATAAACAAAGGAACGGTTCCGGCGGTGTTCAAATCTTGCTGCAACATCAATTTCTCCTCCTTCTCCGCGTGCAGCTCTAAGTTTTCTTGCAGATTTTTTCCATGTAGGAGGAATGTCATCAAATTTGTAATCAAATAATTTACTTGGCATTCTTGAATGTAATTTTCCAGTATCTAATTGCTGGTGTATTTCCAAGCCGCACATAAATCCTAATATGTCAGGATTAAGATTTTCAGGATCTGAAATATCTCCTATCGGCTCCATAATAATAGTATTCGAGGGGACTTTGCCTTTCATATTTCACTATTAATGAATGAATGAAGCAAACGAATAAACACCTTCTCGCGGATTAAACAATATTCCCCCTTGTCTCAAGGCAGCTATAATACGATCTACTTCAAATGGCTTTATTTTAGATTTCTTAGAAGCTTCATATATTTCTTTAATTAATGCTTCACCTTTTTCTTCACATAATTTTGTGATTATTTGCCGAACTACTTTATCTGGTTTAATTTGTTTAGCAGCTCTTTCACTATGGAATTCGGATTCATCTCCAACATTGCCTTCTGTCCTCCAATGTTTAAAAATGGCTATTGCAACCTCTGCATCTTCCTCAGTTCCTATATCTCTCAAATGCATTCTAGCGTGAGCTTCGGCTAGTCTACTTAATGCCTCGAGAGCTCTAGCTGTTATTGGAACTTTACTAGTTTTATCATCATAATCGTCTGGTTGATCTTCTCTGTAAAATGCTTGCCTTTCATCTCTATAAAATTCAAGTAATAATAATCTTGCTTCTTCATTTAATTGTGGATAAACGTTTAATTTGGCATAAGCTACATATTTTCTCAAAAATGAAGTAGTCAAATGTTCATTACCATCAACACCGATGTTTGTAATACCATCTTCTCTTGGTTTATCGATAATTAGTCCCTTATCTCTCATAGATTCTGTCGTTCCTCTTGCACGGGTTGCCAAAATATGCTTAGCGATTCTTTCATCATTTTGTAAAGCAATCTCATCTCTCAACAACCAAATAACATCAAAACGTGATGCTAGTGGCGGAGGTAATCCAGTTTCTTGAAATGAATATAATACAGAAGATCTGTTATTCCTATTTGAAAACCGTCCATCTTTAGGATTTGCTGCTGCCAAAACTGCACATCTTGTAGGGAGACGGGCAGTGAGTCCTCCTTTTGCTATGTGTATACTTTGTTGCTCCATTGCCTCATGCATAGAGCCTCTGTCTGATTTTGTTATTTTATCAAATTCATCAATTGCAGCAAGTCCTCGATCAGAAAGTGGAAGGATTCCTGCTTCAAGAGCAAAACGCCCATCATTGAATGCATCTTTTACTGCTGCTGCAGTAAGACCTGCAGCTGATACTCCACCTCCAGAGGCATATTTTCCTCTAGGAGAAATATGTGACATGTATTTTAATAATTGAGATTTAGCTACACCAGGATCTCCCATCAGAAGAATATGTATGTCTCCTCGTGAACGAGTACCATCACTATTGAGTCTAGAAACACCACCAAATAATTGTAAAGCTAAAGTTCTTTTGACATATTCTAATTTTGCATCAGCGGCAAATATTGATGGTGCAATTGATTTATACATGTAAGTAAGTAAATCAGGTCTTTTCGATATTTCTATTATTGTTTCAGTATCTTCATCATCAATATCAATTTCAGTAAATGGAGTAGATTCATGCTCTGCACTAATCAAATCATAAACAATTTCAAACATTGGTGTTTTTTTATTTCTCTTGAATTCCGGCCTTACTTGCGGGATAACATTAGCAGAAATTCTATCTCCAGGTACTAAAGTAAGAACTAAATCTCTCTCTAGGAATAATATTCCTCTTGTTGGTTGTGAGCCGCTAGGTACATTCTCAGGAAGTTCTGAAACCTCGATTAATTGATTATTGATCATCTTAGATGCTTGCATCATTAATTGAAAAGTAGTTTCTCCTTTTCGAGCGAAAGAACCGCAACCTCCTTTTATTTCAGGGCATCTCAAAGGTTCTTTCAATTCTCTTTCATCTTTTTGCTCAACATCTTGTTCAAAGCCACATGTTTCACACTTGAAGGTAGACATATATAGCCTAGGTTTGATTTCTGAAACCTTATTCACAACAACATCAACACTGCAGAATTTCCCAATTGATTCACTACCAATTTCTCGTAAATGGATTCTAGCATCACCCGGTAATTCACCTATTCGAATTAGACAATGAACAACAGAACCACCTCTTTCAAGACATAGGTCATTTAACATCTTAGATCCACTATCTAGAACTGCACGAGGGTCTTTTAGAATCCAATCAGCAAATTCAGAATCAAAGGATTGTAGCTCATGAAAGTCTATTTTTAAAACTGGAGTTTGGGACTGTTTTGTAAGTAGTAACAATATCTCATCTTCTTTGGCAGTCGTGAGGAAAGTTTTCCATCTTGCACTAGAATCTTGTACATGAATAGTCATCAATTGTCCTCCGGGCTTTGCTGAACCGGAGGGGAGGTACATAATCAAATTGGATACCAAATGTGACCCCTTTATTTCCACTGGAAAAATAAATGATATCTTGCAATAAAATCTAGTAAAAAAACTTCTAGTGGAAAATAATTATAATTTAGCCGAGATATTGAATTGTATAATCGAGACCTTAAAGGAAAGAAGTTTATCCCGAATTATGGAACACATAGTGTCAGGTAGAGATGTTTTTGTTAGATTAGACCCCGGAGAAGAAATTCATGAGGCAATAAGAAGTTTGTCAGATAAAGGAATAAAGAGTGCTGTAATAACGAGTGGAATCGGGAGAATACAGGATGCAGAGGTTGCCTATCTTGACTCTGACGGAGTTTATCAAAAAACAAAATATTCTGGCCCAGTAGAATTATTATCAACTCAAGGAAATCTCTGTCCTGGTCCTGATGGTCCTTTCACTCACATACATATCATCATGTCTGATGATGAGATGAATGTATTAGGTGGACATCTATTCAGTGCTACAGTGACCATAACTGCTGAAATTCATCTCAGAATCATGTCAGATGGAGTGAAACCTAGTATGATGTGTAGAGTCCCTGGTGAAGGGAGCTTTGTCAAACTAGAATTAAGGAGAGAATAATATGCCTAGACATACATTTGGTACAATTAAGGGAGAAATAAAAATTTTAACAATCAATTCAGAATCTATTAGAGGAAATATGCTAGGAGATCCTAGTACTAGACAAGTGGCAATATATCTACCTCCAAATTGGAATAAAGATGAGAAAGAATATCCATTATTTGTTGATTTGGTTGGATATACGGGCAGTGGATTAGCACACACTAATTGGAAACCATTTGCAGAATCGGTACCTCAAAGAGTTGAAAGATTAGTAAATGAAGGTAAAATGGGAGAAGTTATCATTGCTCTTCCTGATTGCTTCACAACTTTAGGAGGTAATCAGTACATAAATAGTTTAGCTGTTGGTAATTGGGCTGATTTCTTAGTTAAAGAAATGATTCCAATAATTGAGGAAAAATTTCCAGTAAAAAAAGGCAGAGAAAATCGAGGAGTATTCGGTAAATCTAGTGGAGGATATGGAGCAATTGTACACGGTATGCTGTACTCTGAACATTGGGGTGTATTAGCATGTCACTCCGGAGACATGGGATTTGAGTCTTTATTTATGGGAGATTTTCCAAAATCAGTAACACATTTAGAAAAACACAGAGGGATACAGAATTTTCTCGATCATGTTAAATCTTCAAAGAAGATTAGTCATGATGATTTCCATGTTTTGATGATGGTGGCAATGGGTGCATTCTATGATCCTGATCCGGACGCACCCATGGGAATTAGACTACCTGTTGACTTAAGGACATGTGTTGTAGACCAAGATAGATGGGCAGAATGGTTGAAAAATGATCCTGTTGTCATGATTGATCGTGTTGATGTTCAAGAAAATCTCAAGAGTCTGAAAGGAATATATATTGATTGTGGATTTAAAGATCAATATAACCTTCATTTTGGAGCAAGGCAACTATCTGATAAACTAAAAACATTAGGAATAGAACATATTCATGAAGAATTTGATGATAATCATTCTTCAGTAGACTATAGGATGGATATATCATTCCCATTCATGTATAAATCATTGACTGAATAATTTAGTCTGATTTGTTTCCTAAGAAGTATTCACCTATTTCTGGATCATTGAGAATATCTATTGCTTTCCCTGTATGCACTACTTTACCATTTGCAAAGATATATCCTCTATCGGAACGGGCAAGAGAGAGTCGGGCATTTTGTTCAACTATCAATATGGTAATTCCTGTATCTCTTAATTTATCTATTTTCTCGATAATTTGAGACTGATATAATGGAGATAATGCTGCTGTTGGCTCATCCAAGAGAAGAAATTTTGGTTTTGAAATTAGTGCTCTTGAGATTGCTAACATTTGTCTTTCACCGCCTGATAATGAAGCAGCAAGATCATGTATTCTTGTTTTTAAATCAGGAAACATAGTCAATGCTTCCTCTATTCTCTCATTTAGTACCTTGGTTGGTAAATTATTACCTCCCATCTGTAAATTTTCAAAAATGGATAATGAAGGAAACACATTATCTACTTGAGGGACATAAGCAATTCCGTTATTTACCAGTTGATCTGTTCGCCAACTAGATATAGATTCGTTATTGTAAAGAACGTTTCCTCTGTAATGTGTAGCAATACCAAAAATTACTTTGATAAAAGTTGATTTGCCACAGCCATTTGGACCTATTATAGTAACAAATTCACCTTCATCAACATATAAATCAATACCATGCAAAATCTGAACGGTACCATATCCTCCTTCTAATCCGGTAACTTCAAGTATTTTTGACATAATAATTCCTCATTCTCCTAGATAAGCTTCGATTACTTCTCTATTGTTCTTAACTTCATCTGGAGTACCAACCATCAGAACTTCTCCTTCATTCATCACTATAATACGATCTACTCCTTGGCGGAGGATAAAATCCATATTATGTTCTATAATGAGCACAGAAATACCAGTTTCATCAACAATACGACGTAAATTATTGAATATTTTCATTGCAAGAGGTCCAGCAACCCCTGCTACTGGTTCATCAAGTAAAAGCAATTGTGGTTCGCCCATTAGAGAACGACCGATGTCAACTAGTTTGCTCTGACCTCCTGATAACTCGCTCGCTAAATTATGTGCCATATGTGGAACTTCGAGTTGATCTAATGCGTCATAAGCATTGGATAGTCTGGTTTTTTCATTAGGGCGCGAACTTGGCATAAATAGGGATTTTAAGACATTTGGAGAGTATTGACGACGTGGTGGCACCATCAGATTTTCTATTACTGTCATTTGACGCCATAATCTTGTATGTTGGAATGTACGGGTAAAACCAAGTTTTTGAATTTGATCCGGCCTCATCTGAGAAATATCAGTTCCAAATGCCTCAATTTCCCCCGATGTTTGATTTAATAATCCACTAATACAATTGAAAGTTGTAGATTTACCACAACCATTTGGTCCAATAAGACCTACAAACTCTCCTGATTTTATTTCAAATGAAACATCTTTTACCGCTACTAAACCACCGAATTCTTTCTTCAATTTGTTCACCCTTAGAATAGCTTCTTCATTCATGATGAATCACTCCTCTTTTCTGGCCTTAAAGGTCTATTAGGAACTTCTGGCAATATACCTTTTGGATTATATTTCAATGAAAGTAATAATACCAGCCCAACTAATAAAACATTTACATATGCCATTTCCGCAATGATTTCAAAGGTACCATCCGAATCAAAATCATTGAATGATTCTTCAATAGAGTGCTGACTATTTAGAATACCATAAATATAGAATAATATGATTCCCCAGAAACCAATTTCAGAAATATTATCTTTCTTCATTATGAAACCAATAATCATCAATACAAAAGAAAATAAAACCACTTCAAAATAATCTATCACCATCCACTTAAAGATTCCATCAATAAATAAAGCTGTATCATGCAACGGTAAATCTGGAGAGGCTTGGCCTGCATCTAAAATTCTAAAAATATATTGTGAAAGAATTATTATGAATGAGCCCACTATTATTCCCTTGTTATTACCAGAACCGCCGATAATGAATGCAGCCCATACTAAGAATGTAGTAGTAGCAGGGCTCATAAAGGTAGGCTGGAAACCGCGTAATTGCCAAGCCCAAAATGCTCCTGCAAGCGCGGCTATTGCTGCACCTAGGGCAAGACTGGATGCCTTGTAAGTCAATACATCATGACCGTGGTGTTGAGCTACTTCTTCATCTTCCCTAATTGATCGCAATATTCTTCCCCATGGTGAGTTAAGAAGTGTATTTAGAAGTCCCCATACAACGATTACAGATACAAATGCGAAGAATGAAAGTAGCATAACATAAGGCGCTGGCGCTCCTAAGTCTAACATATCCATAAAATATGTAGACATGCTATCAATATTTTGAGGTATTTGGTCTATAGTAGAAGCCCCTATTGCTGTTTCACAATCCCTTGCTGAGAAGGTTTCTAACGGTTCGCTTGTTATGAAATCTAAAGGAATAGAATCTCCACAAAACCACCACTTCTCTAATGGGAATGGATACTGTGAAACCCCAGGTGTAGGACTTGACCATGATGCTTGAGTGTTATAAGATTGGATTAGCGGTTCTGAAACTAGGAGGGTTCTGAGTATTTCTCCCAGAGAAATTGTAACTATAGCAAAGTAATCTGTCCTCAGTCTTGCGGTTGGATATGCTAACATCCATCCTAAAACTGCCGCTGCTACTATTCCCAAAAATAGAGCCCAAAATATTGGCCAATCATATCCATTATATTTTTCAGGACCTGCTAAAATTCCAACGGCTATAGCCCCTATTGCAACAAAGAAAATAATACCAAAATTAACCATGCCTGTAATCCCGGTATGTAAATTAAGACAGAACCCCATAAGTACGAAGATTGAAACGGATAACAGTACATTGGAAATATTAAAAACTCTAATTAATTTTGCATTTGTTGCAAAATCAGCCACTGGGAACCACAGGATAATCAATATGAATAGAATCATCAACATACCAAAAATAATATTAGACAAAAATGGACCTTCTCTACCATATATTGATTTTTTCTGGATATTTTCTATAATATTAAGTTCATCGTCTCTATTAAATGATAAAACAGAAAACCACAATACAGAAGATAATAATACAAATTTAAATGTGAATGAATTAACAAAAATAAATGGTATAAGTAAGAAAAATAAATTTTTATCTATTTTTGGATTAAAGGTTGGTAAACTATTATAAAATTTCTTTATATTATCTGATTTTATTTTTAAATTCAAATTGTTTTTTCTAAATTTATCAAGTAAAGTATGAGTATAGTGTTCTACGTAATTTTTGATATGTGTTAGTGGATCATCGTTATTATTTTTATAGAGATAATATCCTTCAAATAGAGCAAAAATCCATATTAATATTGGTATTAATGGCCAAATTAGGTCTCCGAAAGAGGTTATAATATCTAAAAATAATAACTCATGATTCATCAAATCGGCCCAAGAATTATTCATGTCTTGAAAGGTATTTTGACGCCATTCCTCATGCAAATAGGGAGCTATTTCTGAAGGAGGATTCGAAAGTTGATCTATTGAAAGTTGAGAATCTGATGGTAAAAAAGTCCAATCTTCTCTGCCAGTTCTCATTTCAAAATTAGAACTATATGAAAATCCCTCTTCGTTTCTTATTGGCGAGGATTTTTTAGAAAATGAATGTGTATCTATAAAATTTGTAACTTTGCTAATTAAATATGCAAAACCAGTCAAAGATGCCATAGTTGAAAACCGAGATGTTTTCTTTTGTTGTAGATTATGAAGTCCCAACCATCCAAAAAATACAGATAA